>ERZ1740059.1099-NODE-1099-length-13766-cov-8.208592_pt1 | contig 13766 bp, 11 predicted proteins | sample MGYA00581744_ERZ1740059 | MGnify/ENA primary metagenome ERZ1740059 (study PRJEB43018, sample SAMN04849738) | marine metagenome | isolation source: floating plastic debris | place: Pacific Ocean | collected 2008-08-28 | study: EMG produced TPA metagenomics... | reverse complement strand
GGACGCTGGCTGGATGACTTAAAAAATCGGGATGACTGGATTCGAACCAGCGGCCCCTTCGTCCCGAACGAAGTGCGCTACCAAGCTGCGCTACATCCCGTCTCAGCTACCACTAAGCTTTTACTCATGCACTCAAATTATATTTGAAGCGTTTGTATGGCTTGCTGCTGTTACCAAACTAGGTTATCACACTAGTCTGGTGTGGTCTCTCGGTAAATACTGATAGGCATTTACCCAGGGAAATAGGTCGTAACTTTATGGTGTGTATTCCCGTTGCCAGAGGCTTTACCGATATTTCAACGTTGTAAGCCTATGTTCGTTAGTTTCTTTATATACCTAACGTTTCAATCTGGTTTTATACGTGCATCCTTAACGTAGGGTGCATATGATTCTCATTTCGCTGATAAACATTAGTTTTGCTGTTATTTGTCGCTGTAATTTCATGTAGATAGGTAAGGAATCACCGAGTCCGCTCATGTAGCGAAAAGTAACCGCTTAGGAGACAATCCGTGTTTGCCCTCAATATTGACTGTTTAAATACTGCCGATACATTAAAGGCAGATATATTGAAAATTACCGATGTTCCTACGGGATTTGATTTTCAGAGCTTGGCTCCCTTGGAAATGGTGACCAGCCAACTAACTGACGTGAGTTTCGGATGTGCGATCGCAATCGTCCCATCCAATCCACGGTTTGTGGGCAAAGCGGGCCAGCGGGTCATTATGCCGACGGGTAACGACAACCGTCTCTCCATTGCCATCGACAAATCCATTGATTCTTTTTGCCTGTGGGGTCGCTGCACTCAGCCCATGGTGCTTAAGGTTCTAGAAAGCAGTGGTAAGGTGCTCAAAATCCACAGCGATAAAGCATTTCGGTGGCCCGATAGTTCAGAAACTGCCCTTCTGCCTTTGCAGATTCTAAAGCTAGAGAACATGAGCAATATTGCCATGATCGAACTATATGCTGACGCTCCCTTTACCATTGAGGGCCTATCCATATAGTCAGTTCCCGGCCAGCTTCCCAGTGCCATTATTGCCATCGCTAATGGCTGGTTGGCACGACTAGGCAACTCTTTTGGCCCTAGTCAGTCTATTTCAGTAAGGCTAAGTTCAAAAAACACGATGCTATTGAGTTCTACCCTCTAGCATTTACTAAGGTCACTGTTTAAACTGCGGAGGGATTCATCCAGGATCCCCGATTGCATCTGTGTATTCCTTAGGCATTGCATTACTGAAATTATTATGGCAGCTGTATTATCTCCATCGGTATTTGTAGGTAAATCGATTAAATTTGGTACAGACGGCTGGCGTGGCATGATTGCCGCCGACTTTACCTTTGAACGAGTAGACCTGGTGGCCGCCCTATCCGCCAAGGTTCTAGAAGAATGTTACGGCAGCAACGGCAGTCGCACCGTGATTGTGGGCTACGACCGCCGGTTTCTATCGCCCGAATTTGCCGGCCACGCAGCCGAGGCGGTGGCCCAGGCTGGGTACGACGTGCTGCTGTCCGAGTGCTTTGCGCCCACCCCCGCCTTTAGCTGGGCCGCCCATGAAAAAGGAGCCCTGGGGGCCATCGTGATTACCGCCAGCCATAACCCCGCCGCCTATTCGGGGCTATAGGTATAAGGAGCCTTTGGTGTTTCAGTGCCCCCTGACGTCACTAAAAAAGTTGAAGCGATGCTGGGTGAAGGCAAACCCGTGGCTGAGTCAGCGGGTACCATCACCAGCTTTGATCCCTGGCCCAGCTACTGCCAGGCATTGCAGAGCATGGTAGATATTGACGCTATTCGGGCAGCCATTGCCGATGGCAATTTGACCGTTTTTGCCGATGTCATGCACGGGTCAGCGGCGGGCGGTTTTGAGAAAATCCTCGGGATGCCCATTCATGAAATCAACGGCGACGCCGATCCGCTGTTTGAAGGGGGGGCACCGGAGCCTCTGCCCAAATATATTCCTAAGCTTTACAAGGCGGTTAAAGATCGCTATCAGTCCGGTGCTGAGGGGTTAACCGTCGGCATTATTTTTGATGGCGACAGCGATCGAGTGGCTGGGATGGATGGCCAGGGTGAGTTTCTCAGCTCCCAGGTGCTGATTCCCATTTTGATCGATCATCTAAAAGCCCAGCGTGGGTTTGCAGGGGAAGTCATCAAAACCATCAGTGGGTCTAACCTGATGCAAAAAGTAGCCGAACTGCATGGGTTATCGGTACATGAAACACCCATTGGCTATAAATACATTACTGACCGGATGCTCGAAGCCCAGGTGTAGATCGGTGGCGAAGAGTCCGGCGGCATCGGCTATGGCCATCACATTCCTGAGCGGGATGCACTGCTGTCGGCCCTGTATCTTTTGGAAGCTGTGGTCAAAAGTGGTAAAGACTTTGGTCAGCTAAATCAGTCCTTGCGACAGCAAACTGGGTTTGAAGGCTCCTACGACCGGATCGATTTGCCCCTGGCCAATATGGATGTGCGGGCCAAGCTACTGGAGAGTTTGCAGAATGCAACCCCCAGTGAAGTCGCGGATAAGGCGGTGGACAATGTTTTGTCCATTGATGGTTATAAGTTCAGCCTGGCCGATGGCAGCTGGTTGCTGATTCGCTTTAGTGGCACTGAGCCAGTGCTGCGTCTCTATTCTGAAGCGGCCACCATTGAGGATGTACATCAGAATTTGAACTGGGCAAAGGACTGGGCAAACTCAATTGGATAAATTTGCAGGGTTCCCAGGAGCCCTGACTGTTTGAATTTGGATTGGGCCATACTTCCTGGGGTATGGCCCATTTTATATATGGCGGTCCCATTGGGGATACGAAATCCTGGCTGATAGTGCCCGGTATCGGAGAGCATCTACAAGGTGTCACGTGCTGTGAGGTTGATTCCCTACAGAATTGTCTATTTTTAATTGGTTTAACGAATTGAGAAAGCGATTGGGGAAAGTCATTGTTGGCGTAGTCTCTCCCTTGGCGATATGCAGCCGTCGATGGCTAGGGAAGATAGTATGCTTGGATTGTTTTTGATTCAGCTATTCGATGGTTGCCGAGGCGGTTACGTTCACCCCCATTGCCCATATTCAATCCTGCTATCCTGACCGCTTTGGTATTCCGCGACAAGCTGGATTGGTGGCTTCAGCCTATGCCGATATTGTTTTTGATGCCACAGAAGAGAATAAATTAGCACTCCGTGGCATTGAAGAATTTTCTCACCTTTGGGTACTCTTTGTTTTTCACAGACAGTCCTACGGTGATTTTAAACCCCTTGTGAGACCGCCACGCTTGGGGGGAAATAAGAGTGTCGGTGTATATGCAACGCGCAGCCCCAATCGCCCTAACCCCGTGGGGATGAGTGCCGTCAGGCTGGTGGGTATAACCGCGCAAAAGAGAACGTTACAGCTACGAGTGCAGGGGGGCGATTTTTTGAATGGGACTCCGGTAATTGATATTAAACCCTATGTGCCCTATGCCGATGCAATTGCAGACGCCGAGGCCGCCTGGACGAGCAAGCAAGAGAGTTTGCTGCCAGTACGCTGGAGTCAGGCAGCAAACTCTGTTTTAGCTGATGATCTTGAGCCAGAAAAACTCCGCCGTTTGATTGAAGAAACCTTAGCTCAGGACCCACGCCCAGGGTATAAACGGGGCAAAGACGGACGAGACGGGCAGCGGTGGACTATGCAAGTCAGTCACTACAGTGTGTCTTGGAACGTTGTTGATGGTGTCGCTAAAATCATCAAATTGGAACGGCTAGAGATGAGTCCTGTCTCGCCTTAGGCGGTTCTCTAACCGAAAACCCCTTGCCAAAAGAGAAAAACCCCCATTCCCGCCAGAATAGTTAGCAACAGATTTTTTCTCCACAGACCAATGCCGATGGCAGCCAGTGACCCCATCAGACGAGGGTTATCTATACCCAGCCAGAGACTATCTCCTTTCATAAAAATAGTAGGGACAATAATCGCCGTCAACACCGCCGGAGGAACATAATTGAGAGCCTGTAATAGACGAGGTGGGAGGGTAAGCCGACCGCTCATGGCCAGCAGTGGATAGCGGATCAAAAAGGTGACCAGGGTCATTCCGCCGAGCAGCATTACTTCGTTAGTCATCGCTTTTCTCCAGATGATTTTCAGTGACGAGTCCGGTGAGAATGCCTGCGATCGCAGCTACCATCAGTCCCAACTGATGGGGTAGCCCTTGGGCCAGTAGGGCTGTCATACCCGAGACGACGACTGTCGCCACCATGGGCCGATTAGTCAGGTAAGGGATAGTCATGCCAATAAACGTAGCGACCATGGCAAAATCTAACCCCCAGGCATCGGCGTTGGGGATGCCGGCACCGAGGGTAAGACCCATTAGGGTGCACAGCTGCCAGCTGGTATACATTGCCAGAGCCGAACCAAGCTGAAACCAGTGTTTGTAAGGAGACGGATCGTCGTGACGGTAGCGTTGGATCGCCACCATAAAATTTTCATCGGTAAGCCAAAAGCCCAGGGGCAGCTTCCAGCTCTGGCTGAGATGTTTGACATAGGGAACGAGACTGACGGCATAGAGCAGATGCCGCAGATTGACGACCCAGGTGGTGAGGACAATAATGCCCAGGGGAGTACCGGTCGCCAGCAGACCCAGGGCAATAAACTGGGATGAACCAGCAAAGACAATGGCTGACATCCCGATTGCCCCAGCAAAGGAGAGACCGCTAGACTGTGCCAGGGTGCCAAAAATAATTCCAAACGGAATGGCACCGACAATTAGGGGAATAGTTTGCCGGGCCCCAGCCCAAAACTCTTGCCAGGGGCGCTGCGCCAGCTTAGACGCCATGATCATAGAAAACACCTAATGCAGATTACCTGCTTAGGTTAGGCTGTCTTGATCTAGGCTGTCTTGAACGTTTTTGCAGCTAAGCTACTCCAGCGGCGACGATGGCCATCACACTCGCGACACTTAGGGTAGTCCAGACGTATAGATAAAAATTAGGGGTTTGAAACGTTAACCCATCGGGTCTTAACCGCTGACGCCATTTTGTCCAATTTATCAGGTGTGCTTAGGTGATTTTCCATATGAATTTTGTTCATGGCGCTCTATAGATAAACAGACCCATAAAAAAACAGATATGCGCTATGGTGGACCTTAACAAGCATGGTACCTGTCGGTATTAGGCGTCTTATCATACTTCAACCTGCACAAGTCGCGTTTTTTGTTGTACGGAGAGTTTTCTTAGGCTGATATTTATCACTCCATAGGTTTAAAGACAATTTTGTCGTAACTGTTTAACGTCATTAGGGCGTTCGTTGTGCTGAGCCGTGGTGTTTGGGTTAGCACTTTTCTGGTTGGTACGTTAGTTAATCTAACGGCGTTGCTGCTTCTCGAGGCGATCTAATCTAAAAAATCTGGCACTGTCCCCGTTTAGTCGATTGGTCATTCTCTATGTCAGCAACAGTCCCCCGACAGACTGTCAAAGCTAATTTAGCTGTTTGAATTTGGTATAACTTTGTAAAGTTCGATAATATAGAACTATTCAGGCCAGGATCGTTGAGAGCGATTCCTGTTAGTTGTTCATTTTTATGACTTCACACTCTAATCCTTCGACAATTGAGGAAACGTCCGCGATGGAGTCTTCTTCTTCCATGTCACCCCCGGCTCAGCGTAACTGGTTGATTTGGTTAGCTGCTCTGATAGTTCTGGCCGGAGGGGGCTTTGCGCTTTGGATTCTGTTGGGTAGGGGTGGTGGTTCCCCAGACGGTATGCCCATGGGGGGCGCTGTGCCTGTCACCCTAGAGCTAATGCAGCCGACTACCCTGCGCGATCAGGCGTCATTTGTTGGGACATTGGATGCTCAAGCCGGAGTGGTTTTGCAGCCCGAGGCCAATGGGCGTATCACTCGCATCTACGTGTCATCGGGCGATCGGGTGGCGGCGGGCGATCCGATTATGGAGCTGAGTGCCGATCGGTCCCAGGCGGAACTGAGTGCGGCGTTGGCCAGTGTTAGTGCCGCTCAGTCGGCGCGGGATAACTCCCGCGCCCAGCTACAGTCGTTGGTGGCCCAACGCATTCGCATAGAAGCGGATGTGAAGTTGCAAAATACTGAATTTGCTCGGACAAAACGACTGGTGGACGCGGGGGCTTTGTCGCAACAGGTGCTGGATGAGGTGGAACGCGATCGCGACTCGGCCATTGCATCTCTATCCGCCGCTAAGGAAGAAATAGAAGCGGCCCAGGCGAGCCTGGGACAGGCCGAAGCGTTTTTAGAACAGTCCCAGTCGACGGCGGATGCCACCCGTGAAGATCTGCTCGATAAAACCGTAACCGCGCCCATTGCTGGTGTGGTGGGTGATATCCCGGTAGAGCTAGGGGACTATGTACAGCCCGGCGGTACCCTGACCAGCATTACCCAAAATGAGACCTTAGAACTCGAGATTGATGTTCCTGCTGAGCAGCTTGATCAGATTCAGTTGGGTATGCCGGTGGAGCTGTATCTCTTTGGGACAGATGCCCCGGTGGCCGCAGGGTCCCTGAACTTTATTTCTCCCCAGGCCGATACCCTCAGCCAAACGGTTTTAGCCAAGGCCCAGTTTGATAACGGGACCGGTATTCTCCAAGACAATCAGCGGGTGGATGTGCGCGTCATTTTAGGCGAACGCCCTGGTCTGCTGGTACCTGCCAATGCGATTACGCGTTTAGGGGGACAGTCTTTTGTCTATGTGGCTGCCGATGCCCCGCCTCCAGAAGACGGACAGCCACCCATCGAAGGGCAGGTGGCTCAACTGCGACCCATTACCCTCGGCTCCATGCAGGGTAACGAATTTCAGGTGTTAGACGGTCTCTCTCGGGGCGAAGAAATTGTGGTGACGGGCATTTTAAACTTGCAAGATGGTGCGCCCATTGAACCCCAGGAAGAGGCCGCTGATGCCAGTAGTGCTCCTTGATGGAGCACCTGCTAATGGTCTCTTGCTTTCCTAGTCTTCTTTTATTGTTTTAGCCAAGGTTGGTATACGGCTAACCCCTACCCTACCCCTCACCATGGTCAATTATTTTATTAAACGGCCTGTTTTTGCGACCGTTTGCGCCATCATTATTTTGTTAATTGGTGCGGTGAGCATTCCCACCTTGCCCATTGCCCAATATCCAGATATTAGCCCTACCCAGATTAATGTGACGGCTAGCTACATTGGTGCAGATGCCGAAACCGTTGAGAAGGCTGTGACCACAGTGTTAGAGCGGGAGATTAATGGTGTTGAAGGGATGCGCTATATTTCCTCCAACAGTAGTAACAATGGCGTTAGCAATATTGTTGTTACCTTTGACTCTAGTCGAGACAAGGACATTGCGGCAGTAGACGTGCAAAACCGGGTGACCCTGGCGGAGCCCCAGCTGCCGGAGGAGGTACGCCAAACCGGTGTGGTGGTGTCTAAGCAGAACAGTAACATTCTGCTGGCCATGAGTTTGTTCTCTGAGGATGGCACCTTTGATAATGTTTTCTTGAGTAACTATGCCGACCTCTACATTGTGGATGCCCTGCGACGGGTGCCCGGTGTGGGGGATGTGGTGATCTTTGGTGAGCGTACCTATGCCATGCGGCTGTGGCTAGATCCGCAGCGGTTGGCCAGTCGCGACCTGACGGCTGACGATGTTGTTGATGCGCTACGGGAGCAAAATATTCAGGTGGGGGCTGGCCAAATTGGCCAGTCGCCATCGCCGGAGGACCAAACTTTTCAGATTGACCTGCGGGCGATCAGTCGGTTGCAGGAAGTGTCTGAGTTTGAGGAGCTGGTGATTCAAACCGGTGAGAACGGTGCCTTGGTAAAACTCAAAGATGTGGGCCGAGCCGAGCTGGGGGCTGAGAGTTACAGTACGTTTCTGCGATTTAGCGGTAATGAATCGGTGGGACTGGGGATTTTTCAGCTGCCGGGGAGTAATGCCTTACAGGTGGCCCAGGGGGTAAAAGAGGTGATGGCCGGTCTGTCGGACGAATTTCCCCAGGGGATGGAGTACGGCATTGGTTTTGATACTACTGAGTTTGTTGAGCAGTCTCTCTCTCGGGTGGTGTGGACGCTGATCCAGGCGGTGGCCCTGGTGGTGCTGGTAATTTATCTCTTCTTACAGGATTGGCGCACCACGCTGATTCCGGCGATTACTATCCCGGTGGCGCTGATTGGTACCTTTGCCATTGTCAAAATCTTTGGCTTTTCCATTAACAGTCTGACCCTATTTGGTCTGACCCTGGCGACGGGGATGGTGGTGGATGATGCCATTGTGGTTGTGGAAGATATTTCCTCGAAGATTCAAGATCGCAATATGCCACCGAAGCGGGCGGCGATTGAGTCGATGCGAGAGCTGACGGGGGCCGTCATTGCCACATCGCTAGTGCTGATGGCGGTGTTTATTCCGGTGGCGTTTTTCCCAGGCACAACCGGGGCGCTGTATCGGCAGTTTGCGTTGACCATTGCATTTGCGATCGCACTTTCCACCTTCAACGCCCTCACCCTCACGCCCACCCTAGCCGGTTTGCTGCTGCGACAAAACACAGGCAGCCATGGCTGGCTCGACAAAATCTTTATCCCCTTTAACCGATTTTTAGACAGTCTGCGCAACCAGTACGGCGATACCCTTCAGATTCTTAACCGGTTCAAAATCTTCGTCCTAGCCGCCTTTGTCGCATCCCTGGTATTAACCGGTTGGCTCTACAACAGCGTGCCCTCTGCTTTCTTACCCGACGAAGATCAAGGCTATTTCATTACCCTAATCCAAGGTCCAGAAGGCTCATCCTTAAATCAGACCAGCAAAGTAATGAGCCAGGTGGAAGATATTATCCTGGCCCAAGATGGTGTGCGAGCCACCTTTGCCGTCGGCGGCTTTGGCTTTAGCGGTAATACCGCCAATAACGGTGTTGTCTTTACAACACTCGTACCCTGGGAAGAACGTCCGCCAGGGGTAACCGCCTTTAGTCTCATCGGTCAGTTGTTTGGTCAGTTCTCCGGCATTACCGAAGCGAGAGTGTTTCCAGTAAATCCCCCATCCATTCAGGGGCTGAGCAGCTTTAGCGGCTTTCAGTTTCAGCTCCAAGACCGGCGCGGCACCCTCGGTATCGATAGCCTGGTGCAAACTATGTTTGGGCTGCTCGGCGCTGCCAACCAAAACCCAAACCTACAGGCGGTGTTTAGTACCTACGCGGCTAACTCTCCCCTGATCGAAATCGATGTGAATCGCGATAAGGTCAAAGCCCTAGATGTGGACATTGACGATGTCTTTGGCACCTTGCAAACCTATTTAGGCTCGCGCTACGTCAACGACTTTACCCTCCAGGGACGGACCTATCGAGTTTATGTCCAAGCTGACCAACAATATCGGTCATCCCCAGACGACATCAACAAACTCTATGTGCGCTCCAATAACGACACCATGATTCCCATGGGTAACCTGGTAAGCCTTAGCGAGACCACCGGAGCCCAGACCATTAACCATTACAATCTGTTCCGCTCCATCGAAATTAACGGCGCAGCCGCTCCCGGTGTCAGTTCTGGTGTTGCCATTGAGTCTATGGAAGAGGTGGCTAGTCAGGTGCTACCCGCCAGCCTTGGCTATGAATGGACCGGCAGCGCCCTAGAAGAAATTGAGGGTGGTAGTCAGGCCCCAATAATCTTTGGCCTAGGCATTATCTTTGTATTCTTAGTCTTGGCGGCCCAGTACGAGAGCTATGTGGACCCGGTCATTATTCTCTTTGCGGTACCGCTGGCGGTATTTGGCGCACTGTTAGCCCAGTCTATGCGCGGACTGCCCAACGATGTGTATTGCCAAATTGGTCTAGTAATGTTGATTGGTTTGGCCAGTAAGAACTCCATTCTGATTGTGGAATTTGCCAACCAGCTGCGGGACCAGGGGCTGTCAATTACTAAAGCGGCGATGGAAGCGGCCCAGTCAAGAATGCGCCCGATTTTGATGACGGCGATTTCTACCCTGAGTAGTATTTTCCCGTTGGTGATTGCGACGGGTGCGGGTGCGGGCAGTCGTCAATCATTGGGAACTGCGGTATTTGGTGGCATGTTTGTCGCGACATTCTTAAGCCTATTTGTAGTACCGATTTTGTACATTGTGGTGAAGAATTTGAGTGGTTCGTTTGGGTCGCCGAAGAAGGACGATGATGACGGGCAAACGGCTGTGTATGAAAGAGAGATGACTGGAACTGGGGTTTGATGGTTAGGGCTTTTGGGAAAATTAAGCTCATGGTTTTAGCTGAGCCAATAGCTTTGGCGGTTGGTTAAGTGTGTAAATGTGTTGCTTGGGGTCCCTCCGAGTTCCCCAAACCCCCATGGTTAGGGCCGGGACGCCGCCCTAAAACCCACCGTACTAAGTTTTCCCAATAGCATTAAGTTGGGGGTACGGCGGGGGCAATTATAGATATTTTGAAGCGATTTCTGTGGAAGATTTAGAGTGTGAAACTCAGAGCATGAGGTTATTGCTTAATGGCTCCTTGGCGGAGACTGCCCAAAGGAGGAGGAAAGGCTCTCGGTCTTCCGGTTTTGATATGCCGGGTAAGTGAGGTCGAACCCAGCGATGTGACATTAGCTTTCTGATGCCCTGACCTACTGAAATAGACAGGCTATAGTAAGAGCGAATTACCTTACGCTCGATCAATGCCTAAAATCCTGATTCTTGCGGCAAATCCTAGCAATACTGCCCGTCTACGGTTAGGCGAAGAAGTGCGGGATATTAAGTCAGGCCTAGAACGATCTAGCCATCGCGATGAGTTTGAAGTTGCTGAAAAATGGGCAGTGCGACCTCGCGATTTGCAGCGAGCGATGCTAGATGAAGTGCCACAGATTGTGCATTTTTCAGGCCATGGGGCAGGCGAAACAGGATTATATTTTGAGGATAGGGTAGGTAACGCTCAGCTAGTGACAGGGGCGGCACTGGCTGGATTATTTAAGTTATTTGCACAAAAAGCACAGATTAACTGTGTACTTCTAAATGGTTGTTACTCCCAGGCACAGGCCGAGGCGATAGTGGAGCATGTGCCCTATGTAATTGGCATGAGTGACTCCATGGGAGATCAAGCAGCCATTGAGTTTGCGGTGGGGTTTTATGACGCGTTGGGGGCTGGGGAGTCGGTGGATTTTGCCTTTGAATTGGGTAAGTCTGCCATTGCATTGAGCGGTGTGGGGGATGAAGATGTGCCGGTGCTTCTAAAACGAGACCGTGTAGGGGCGTTGCATGCAACGCCCCTACACGGAGATTCATCGGCAACCGTATCGACGTCAGTGCCTAATCCACCAAAACCTTCTCCAATGGCGAAATCTGATGAACCATTAGGCGTATTCATTTCCTATTCCCATAAGGATGAAACCCTCAAAGAAGAATTAGAGATCCATCTATCGGCGCTAACAAGACAGAAAAAGATAAAACCCTGGCAGGACAGGGCGATTGAGGCAGGAACAGAATGGGATGATGCCATCAAAGCTGAGCTGGAAGCGGCACAGATTATATTGTTGTTGGTGACGCCTCGGTTCATGGCATCGAACTATATTAATGATATTGAACTGTCGCGGGCGATGGAACGCCACAAAGCGGGCACGGCTCGGGTGATTCCGATTATTTTGAAGCCAGTGGACTTTAAGGGAACACCGTTTGAGAAACTACAGGCATTACCTAAGGATGCTAAGCCGGTCACCCGCTGGGATGATCAGGATGAGGCGTTCTTGAATGTGGTGCAGGGCATTCGGCGGGTGGTAGTGGCGTTAAATGCTACACCCTTACCACCCGAAACCCCTTAGCAGCCTCTGCGGATACGAGGGATACCATCCCGGAGAGGCGACGAGATGCGGTATCAGAACCGAAGACACTGGGCTATCTGTCGCCGAGTGTGCCGCGCTTGCCACCAAAGTTTTTACCCAGACTAGAAGATTTAGATAGTCTAAAAGAGAAAATTTTGAGTGCTAATCAGCAGCCTGTGGCGGTGACGGGTACCCGTCGTGGGGTAAGCATTCAGGGGATGGGGGGCATTGGTAAATCGGTGCTGGCAGCGGCGGTTGCACGGGATGAGGATGTGCGGCAGGCGTTCCCCGATGGGGTGTTTTGGGTGGCGCTGGGGCAAGAGCCAAATGTGTTGTCATTGCAGACGGAGCTAGCGCGGGAGCTAGGAGAAGAGAAACCAGCATTTAGTGATATGGGGGGTGGAAAAAAGTTCCTTACAGAGTTACTGACGGCGCGACGGTGTTTTATTGTTTTAGATGATATCTGGCAGGAACGACATTTAAGGGCGTTTGATGTGCTGGGGGACCACTGTCAGATGCTGATTACCACCCGTGATAGTGGTTTGGTGACGGGTATTGGTGCCGTTGAGCATTCGTTAAATCTGTTGTCGCCTGATCAGGCCAGAGTGTTGCTGGCGGGGTGGACAGGCTGTGAGGTTGCAGACTTGCCACCGCAGGCGGATGAGATTGCTAGGGAGTGTGGATATTTGCCGCTGGCGCTGTCGATGGCGGGGGCGATGCTAAAGAAAACCCGTCGCTGAGATAGTGTGCTTCAGCGGCTTCAGCGGGCAGATCTAGATAAGATCAGACAACAGTTTCCTGACTATGAGTATTCTGATTTACTCAAGATGTTACAGGTGAGTGTAGATGCGCTGGAGCCATCGCTACAGGAAAGGTACCTGGACTTTGCTGTGTTTCCAGAGGATGCACGGATACCCCAGACAGTGTTAGAAACATTTTGGGCACCCCACGGTTTAGATGACCTGGATGTGGAGGATATACTCGATGAGCTGTTGGCAAAGTCGTTGTTGCGGAGAGACGATCAGGAGAACTTGTTTCTCCATGACCTACAGTATGACTACATTACCAAGCAAATATAGCGTTTCCCGATTGGGTTGAACCAAATATTGGTATCCTACAGAACTGTTGCATCAAGTCATCGAATGAAGCCCCTATCCACTGACCTACGGCAAAGGATCATCAATGTTTACGCTGATGAAACGATCTCTCAACAGCAGTTGGCAGACCGCTTTCAAGTCAGCTTGAGTAGTGTTCGCAGGTTAATCAAACGCTGGCGTCAGGGTAAGGGCATTGACCCTAAACCCCACGGCGGTGGGCATCCTCCAGCCCTGACTACAGAGCAACTTGAGCGAGTAAAGACATTAATTGAATCTCACAACGATGCGACGTTGGCAGAATTGCAGGTCCTAGTTGAAGAGCAAGAGTCCGTTTGGGTCAGTCAATCCACGATGGGCCGGGTGACTCAAAAATTGAAGTTAACCTGTAAAAAAAACGCTGCATGCTGACGAACGGCAGACAGACCGTGTCCAAACCCAGCGGGTAGAGTACTGGCATAGGATTGAAGCAGTGAAGCTAGACGATTTGATTTTCCTCGATGAAGCTGGAGCGAATTTGGCCATGACCCGTCGCTATGCTCGGTCTGAGAAAGGCAAGCGGGCGTATGGTCAAGCCCCAAAGGGTAAAGGAAAGAATGTTACTATCGTGGGCGGTTTGAGTTGGACAAACGGATTTATTGCTCCCATGACGTGGCACGGAGGCACCGATGGAGTGACCTTTCGAACCTATGTTGAAGAGGTGCTGGTGCCTGAACTCTGGGAAGGAGCTTGCGTGGTGATGGACAACTTCAGGTCTCATCATGTCGATGGTATTCGCGAAGCCATTGAGGTGGCTGGCGCCAAGCTCATCTACTTACCGCCTTATTCACCAGACTTTTCTCCCATTGAAAACTGCTGGTCCAAAATCAAAATGAAATGAACCCCTAATTTTGGACAGTAAAATCAGATGATAACGAGTCTAGAC
>ERZ1740059.1098-NODE-1098-length-13772-cov-6.254429_pt1 | contig 13772 bp, 8 predicted proteins | sample MGYA00581744_ERZ1740059 | MGnify/ENA primary metagenome ERZ1740059 (study PRJEB43018, sample SAMN04849738) | marine metagenome | isolation source: floating plastic debris | place: Pacific Ocean | collected 2008-08-28 | study: EMG produced TPA metagenomics... | reverse complement strand
GGGCTTCGGCCAGCACCGGCGGGACGTCGCCGAGGCGCGCCGCGGCGTCGCGCGCGAGCGCGGTGAGCCCGCGCGTGCCGTCCGTGAGCGAGAGGGCTCCGGCGCCCGCCAACCACAGAAGCCAGCGCGGGTCGGTGCACGCCTCCCACGCCGCTTCGAGGTCGTCCTCCGGGAGCGCCGCGACCCACTCGAGGAGCTCCCCGGGCGCGTCCATGGCGTCGAGGAGATGGCTCGCCAGCGCCGCGCTCATCCGCCGAGCCACTCGTGAACGCGCTGCTGCTGGGCGTTCGCCTCGGATGCGCAGAGGCGGATGCGTTCCGTCGCCGCCGCGAGGTTCCGGGGGCCGCCGGGCAGGTCGGCGACGCGCGGCCCGAAGAAGGCCTCGACGGCCGCGGCCGCATCGTCCTCGCAGGCGCCGGCCATCACGAGGGGAAGCCCACCGGCGGAGCCCGCGGGGAGCCGGGCCACGAGCGCGTCGACGTTGGCTTGGAGCCAGGTCCAGGCGGCGTCCCGGTGCGCGGGAATGCGCCGCTGCGTGCGGAGCGGCACCAGCACTTCGTTGACGCGGAGGGCGTCCGAGAGCGCCAGCGCCCGCGCTTCCTCGGCGAGCTCGGGATCGCGTGCGGCGGCGAGCGCGCCCAGCAGCCGGCGGCGGAGCACGCCGTCGTTGGACTCCATGAGCTTCGCCTTCAGGTGGGCGAAGAAGGCGCGGGCCTCGGCGCCGCGGGCTTCCTCCATGGCGATGCGAAGCGCCGTGCCGGCGAGGTCCGGCGTCACCGCCTCCGGGTGAATGCGCCCATCGCGCCCGAAGCCCACGTAGCGGCGGCCACGGAGCCGCCCTTCCCGCCGCGCGCGCGCGTAGTCCACGTCGAGCGCGAGGAAGGGAAGCACCCGGCCCCGGCGCAGCCGGTCCGCCTCCGTGTCCTCTCCCCGGCCCCGACGGGCCCAGCCGAGCTCCCGGTAGGTGTCCTCGTAGGCGTCACGGTAGCGCCGCGCGAGGGCCTCCCGATAGCCCCGGGCGACCGTGTCCTGGTGCACGTGGGTCAGGAAGCGAAGCGCGTGTGTGGCCACCGCGTGGTGGGCGTCCTCGGCCAGCTCGAGCAGGCCCTCGAGCGCATCGCCCCCCGCCACCTCGCCGGAGGCGAAGCCCGCCATGAGGCTGTCCGCGACGGAGAGTCGTTCGGTCACGCTCAGGCGCCAGAGGCTCCGCCGGAGCTTCTCGAGCTGCGCGGGCGGGAGCGTCCAGCGGTAGTAACCGGCACCCGCCGCGTTCGGATGCACCCACGCCGGGCAGCGACCCTCGAGCTCGAGCGTGCCCTCCGCCTCGGCGAGGAGCATGCACTGCTCACGCGGCGTGGCGCGGCCGTCCGGCTGGTAGCGGAGGCATACCGGGATCTGCCAGCGGTCCTCGGCGGAGCCGCTCGATCCCGTCGGCAGGTAGCGCCGCTGCGTGAGCGTCACTCGGGGTGGCGAGCTCTCGCAGCTCACGTCTACGCCCACCACGGGCACGCCGGGCTGCGTGAGGAAGGTGCGGAAGGACGTCCCGACGTCGCGCCCGGCCGCCTCGCCGAGGGCTCCGAGCAGGTCCGAGGTCGTCGCGTTCCCGCCGCCATGGCGCTCGAGGTAGGCCCGCACGCCGGCCTGGAAGCGCTCGGCGCCGAGGTAGCGCTCGAACATGGCGAGCACGCCGGCGCCCTTGCCGTAGGTAATGCCGTCGAAGGCGTTGTGGATGTCGTGGCTCGCCTGGATGGGCTGCTGGATGGCCCGGGCGCTCGTGAGGCTGTCCTGGTCCATCGTCTGAAAGACGTAGCGGGCCAGCTCCACGGGCGCCTCGTAGGGCGGGCGCCAGCGCGCGACGGCCTGGTGCTCCATCCACGTGGCGAAGGCCTCGTTGAGCCAGAGGTCGTCCCACCAGGCCATGGTCACGGCGTTGCCGAACCACATATGCGCCAGCTCGTGGGCCATGATGTAGGCCCAGAAACGCTTGAGCCGGAGCGGGCTCTGCTCCTCGTCGACGAGCAGCAGCGTGTCGCGGAAGGTGACGAGCCCGACGTTCTCCATGGCGCCGGCCTCGAAGTCCGGGACCGCCACGACGTCCAGCTTGGCGTAGGGATAGGGGCTGCCGAACCAGCTCTCGAGGGTCTGGAGGATCGCCGGCGTGTGCGCGAGCGTGTAGTCGAGCTCCCCGCCGCGTCCCTTCGGCGCCAGGGCGCGGAAGGGCACGGGCGTCCGCGCGGCGCCCTCGACGGCGGGCACGTCCCCGCCCTCGCGGACGTCGAAGGGGCCGACGGCGAGGGCGAAGAGGTAGGAGGGCATGGGCAGCGTGCGCGCGAAGCGGACGACCTTGCGCGGCCCGTCCACGCGCTCTTCGACCACGGGCGCGTTGCCGGCGGCGGTGTGGCTCGCGGGCACGCGCAGCGTCAGCGCGAAGGGGACCTTGAAGCGCGGCTCGTCGAAGCAGGGAAAGGCCTTCCGCGCTGCGAGGGGCTCCATCTGCGTGAAGACGTAGTCGTCCTCGCCGTGGCGCACGCGGTAGAGGCCGTCGAGGGCTCTCCCGAGGGGCGCCGAGTAGCGGATGCGCAGCTCGGCCGCGTCCTGCACCGGCGTGTCGACGAGGATCATGGCGAAGCCGTCCTCGTCGTCCGCGCCCGTCCAGCGGCCGACCTGCGTCGTGCCCTCGGAGCGCACGATGACCTGCTCCACCTCGAGGCCCTGGCCGTGGAGGAAGAGGGCGCGGCGCGCCCCGTCGAGCTCCACCTGGATGACGACCTCGCCGCTGAAGCGCTCCCGCCTCGGGTCGATGGAGAGGTCGAGAGCGTAGGCGGTCGGGCGCGTGTCGCTCGGGAGGCGGCCTTCTTCCGGCGGCGCGCCCACGGCGCGCGCCTCGACGGTGACCTCGCCGGCGGTCTCCCGGTCCTCGCCGAGCACCAGCTCGGGCGGTCCTTCGGCGACCGGCGGGGGCTGCGTTCCACCGCAGGCCACGAGCAGGAGAAGGGAGGAGAGGAGCGGGTTCCCCGAGCCACGCATGGGGGGCGCTTAGCATCCGCGCGGGCCGCGGGAAACGGTGCCGGGTCCGCCGGCTGCGATAACGCCGTGTGGCGCGGTCTTCCCCTACTCGGCCGGTTTGGCCGCGGGGTCGGCGCCGATGGGCGCCATGGCGATGCCCGGCTGCGTCGGCGTCGGCGAGCGGATGCCGATGGAGAGCTCGCGGTAATGCAAAAAGAGGCTCTGGAGCACGCTCAGCACGGGCACGGCGAGCAGGGTCCCGGCGATGCCGAAGACCGACTCGCCCGCCAGGAGCGCGAAGATGATGAGCGCGGGGTGCATCTTCGCCGAGTCACCCATGATCTTCGGGTTGAGGAGGTTCCCCTCGATCTGGTGGATGACGACGATCCACACGAACACGCCGACCGCGGTCGGGAGCGAAATCTCGAGCCCGAGCAGGATGGCCGGGACGGAGCTGATGAGCGTGCCGAAGATGGGGATCACGCTCAGCACCGTCGTGAAGAGCGTGAGCACCGGCCAGTAGCGGAGATCGAAGAACCAGAAGCCGATGCCGCTGAGCACGCCGTTGACGAGCGCGATGAGCAGCTGGCCGCGCACGACGCCGCCGAGGCCCCGGTCGATGCGCCGCACGAGCCGGTCGAAGGAGCGGCGCCGGTCCACCTCCCAGAGGTTCCGGAAGAAGCGGAGGATCTGGTCGCTCGTGACCAGGAGATAGGCGCTCACCATGAGCATCAAGAAGAAGGTGAAGACGCCGCGCACGAAGGACTGCACGGCCTTCTGCGCGCCGCGCAGGAGCGTCGTGGCCTGCTCGCGCGTGTCCTCGCTGGCTCCCTGGATCGCGGCCGTGAGCGCCGCGGTGATGTCCCCTTCGTCGCTCTCCTCGTCCCGGGCCATGCGGAGGCGGTAGCCGTCGCCCTGGGGCTCGAGGACCACGCCGCGCGGCGGGAGCTCCAGTCGATAGCCGCCGCCTTCCGAGGGAGCGCCAGGCACGACGCGGATGGAGGGCGCGCGCTCGGCCTCCCCTTCGGCGCTGGTCACGACGTCGGGGCCGCCGGGCTCGCCGGCGCCGCGGCTGCCCACGGGGCGCGACGCGTCGTAGGTGCTCATGGCGCCGCGGAAGCGCCGCTCGAGCTCGGGCAGCCACTCGTCGCGGGCCGTGTTCACGGCGCGCGGGACCTCGAAGGCCAGCCGCTCGATCTCCACGGCGAGGCGCGGCGCGCCCACGGCGACGAAGGCGGCGAGGATGCCGACGAGCACCAGATAGACCGTGGTGACCGCAGCCCAGCGCGGAAGCCCACGCTCGCCCTCGTTCTTCTCGAGGCGACGCACCAGCGGCGCCATCACGTAGGCCAGCACGATGGCGAAGGAGAAGGGGACGAGGACCGCGCGGAAGGTGACCAGCGCGATGAAGAGGACGCCGCCCCAGATGCCGAAGAAGAGGCGGCGGCGCCGATTCGCCGTCGCCTCGAGCGACTCGCCGAAGCTGCCCCCGGGTTCGGTACCCATCTCCTTCACGACCTTCATTGCTTAGCAAACACCCCGCAAAACGCCGGCCTTCCTTCCACGAAAAAGCGGCGCCCGGCAGATGCCGGACGCCGCTCGTTCCGTCCTAGAGCGTCAGGGCCTCAGCCCTCGTCGCCCTCCTCTTCGCTCACTGCGATGCTGCCGAGCTTGTCCTTCAGCAGGTCGCCGAGCTTCGCGCTCGGGCGGCCCGTCGGGGCGTTCGGCGCACGCTGCGCGCGCTGCTGCTTCTTCTCGGCCACGAAGCGCATCTTCTCGTCGAGCTCCGTGTTCTCGAGGTCCTTCAGGCTGAGCTTGATGGTGCGGTCATCGTCGTCGAGGCGAATGACCTGCGCCTTCATGATGTCGCCCGCCTTGACCACGTCCGAGGGGTCGACGCTGAGATCGTGACCGATCTCGGCGCGGGGCACGGAGCCCATGACGCCCGGCTCGAGCTCCACGGTGGCCTCGTATTCGTTGGCCGCCACGGCGCGAACCTCGAGGACGGTGCCCTCGGGGTAGCGCTCCGGGATGTAGCTCCAGGGGTCCTCGAAGAGCTGCTTGATGCCCAGGCTGACCTTCTTCTCCTCGTGGTTGATGGAGAGGATGATCGCCTCGACGTCGTCGCCCTTGCGGTAGACCTCGGCCGGGTTGTTGATGCGCTGGGTCCAGCTGAGGTCCGACTTGTGGACCATGCCGTCGACGCCGTCCTCGATGCCGACGAACACGCCGTAATCGGTCAGGCTGCGGACCTTGCCCTCGATGATGTCGCCGGGCGTGTACTTCTGCGTGAAGAGCGTCCAGGGATCGGGCTCGAGCTGCTTGAGACCGAGGCTGATGCGCTTGTTCTGGATGTCGATGTCGAGAACGACGGTCTCGACCTCTTCGCCCATCTCGAGAACCTTCGAGGGGTGCTTGGGCTTCGTCCACGTCATCTCGCTGACGTGAATGAGGCCCTCGACGCCCTGCTGGAGCTCGACGAAGGCGCCGTAGTCCGTGATGGACACGACCTTGCCGCTGACGCGCACGCCGGGCTTGAAGGTCTGCGCCGCCATGTTCCACGGGTCCTCCTGGGTCTGCTTCAGGCCCAGGGAGACGCGCTCGGTGTCGGAGTTGTACTTGAGGACCTTGACCGTGACCTCGTCGCCCACGTTGAAGAGCTCGGAGGGGTGGTTCACGCGGCCCCAGGTCATGTCCGTGATGTGAAGCAGGCCGTCGATGCCGCCGAGGTCCACGAACGCACCGTATTCGGTGATGTTCTTGATGGAGCCGGTGACGATCTGACCCTCCTGGAGGTTCTCCAGGGTCGCGGCCTTGAGCCGGTCGCGCTCGCGCTCGAGGAGCACGCGACGGCTGAGCACGATGTTGCCGCGCTTCTTGTTGAACTTGATGACCTTGAAGTCGAAGGTCTGGCCGAGGAGCTTGTCGAGGTTCCGGACGGGCCGGAGGTCGACCTGAGAGCCCGGCAGGAACGCCTTCACGCCGCCGCGGATGGTGACCGAGAGGCCGCCCTTCACGCGCTGCGTGATGGTCCCGCTGATGAGCTCGTCGCGCTCGCAGGCGGCGCTGATCTCGTCCCAGACCTTGAGCTTGTCGGCCTTCTCCTTCGAGAGCATGACGAGCCCGTACTCGTTCTCCTTGCTCTCGATGAGGACGTCGCACTGATCGCCGGCGTGGACCTCGATGTTGCCTTCGGCGTCGTGGAACTCGTGGATGGAGATGACGCCTTCGGACTTGTAGCCGATGTCGACGACGACGGAATCTTTGCCGACCTTGATGACGGTCCCGGCGACGATGTCGCCTTCGCGCAGCTGATCCGTGCGCGTCGAGGACGCCTCGAAGAGGTCGGCGAAGGACTCGCGCGGGGCCGCGGGCGCCTCGGCAGCGGGCGGGGCCGCGGGCGGCGGCGCGGCCGGCGTCTCGGCCTCGGTCGGGGTGGTTTGTTCGTTCATGGGGTGGAACGGGACGCGAGGCGTGGGCCGCGCTCCCGGCTGGGGTGTACGGTGAGGCACCAGGCGAGGCGTTCCGGACCATCCGGGGCGCGCGCCAGATCGTCCCCGAGCGGCGGGTCGGATCCCGAATCCTCGGCGAAATCCGAGGCTTCGTGGAGCGTGGGGAAGCTCGCTGGGCGTGGTGCGCCCGGCGGAGGCGACGGGGTAGCAGTCGCCCCCAGGGCAGTCAATGCGGGGCCGAGGCCCCTCAGGAGGCGTGTTGCTGCATGCGGCGGCGCACGATGGCCTCGAGGGCGTCGACCACCTCCTCGAAGGAGAGATTCGTGCTGTCGAGGGTGAAGCCGTCCTCGGCGGCACGAAGCGGGGCCACCGGACGCATCGAGTCGCGCCGGTCCCGGGCGGCCATGGCGGCCTCCAGCTCGTCGAGCGGCGGCACGGGCTTGCCCCGCGCCTCCAGATCCTCGCGGCGCCGGAGCGCACGAGCGCGCGGCGTGGCGGTCAGGAAGACCTTCACCTCCGCGTCGGGAAACACGACGGTACCGATGTCTCGGCCTTCGAGGACGACGCCGCCGCGGGCGCCGAGGCGGCGCTGCACCCCGAGGAGCGCGTCGCGGACCGGCGGGTGCTGGCTGACCTTGCTGGCGCCCTCCCCCATCTGCGGCGTCCGTAGCTCGTCGTCCCGGTCGATGCCCGCGAGGTGAAGGCGCGCCGCGCCGCTCGGGCCGGGCCGGAAGGAAAGCTCGAGCTCGCCGGCCAGCGCTCCCAGGGCGTCGGCCTCGTCCCAGCCGACCTCCGCTTCGCGGGCCGCGAGGGCCACGGCGCGATAGAGCGCCCCGGTATCCACCAGCACGAAGCCGAGGCGTACGGCGAGGTCCCGCGCCGTCGTGCTCTTGCCCACGCCGGCAGGGCCATCGATGGCCACCACGGGCCTGTCTCGCTTCGCTCCCGTCACGGAGCCGAGTCGTAGCGCAGATCCCCGCCGAGCGCCCCGAGGAGCGCGGTGAAGGTCGGGAAGCTCGTCGCGATGCACGCCGCGTCCTCGATGACGGTCTCGCCGGCGCCTGGCGGGCACGCGAGGCCGAGGCAGGCCGCGGCCATGGCGATGCGATGGTCGCCGCGGCTCGCGATGGTGGCGGGCCGAAGGGGCCCTCCTCCCTCGATGACGAGGCCGTCCTCCAGCTCCGTGCAGGGCACGCCGAAGGCCGTGAGCACGGCGGCCATGGCGGCGAGTCGGTCGCTCTCCTTCACCCGGAGCTCGTGGGCGTCACGGATCTCCGTCCGCCCCGGGAGTCCGGCGGCCAGGGCGCAGAGCGCGGGGACCTCGTCGATCATCCGGACGAGGAGCTCGCCCCCGAGCACGCTGCTCCGGCCCTGCGTCGCGCTCACGCCGACGGCGTGGATGTCCGCCACGGGCTCGCCACCGGCGCCGTCGCCCTTGGGCACCGCCTGGACCGCGAGGCCCATCAGCCGAAGCTGGTCGAGCAGGCCCGTGCGCGTCGGGTTGACCCCGACGCCCTCGAGGACGACCTCGCTCCCGGGGCGGAGCAAGGCGGCCACGAGCGGAAAGGCCGCGCCGCTGATGTCGCCGGGGACGTGCCAGTCGAAGCCGTCCCAGCCGAGCGGACCCTCTGCGCCCGCGGGGTCCAGGACCACGGCGCTTCCGGCCGTCCGAAGGGGCAGACCGAGCGAGAGCATCATGCGCTCCGTGTGGTCGCGGCTGAGCACCGGCTCCTCGAGCGCCGTCGGCCCCGCGGCGTAGAGCCCGCTGAGCAGGAGGCAGCTCTTCACCTGCGCGCTCGCCACGGGCAGCCGATACTCGAGGCCCGTGAGCGTCTCGTCCTCCGTCAGCGGCGCGATGCCGAGCGGCGGGTAGACCTCGTCGCCCTCCCCGGCGGATCGTTCGTCGCCGGGCGCGGCGCTTCCGGCGATGTGCGCGCCACGGGCCCGCAGGGGAAAGACCACGCGCCCCATGGGGCGCCGCGTGAGGGACGCATCGCCCACCAGGCGGCAGCCGAAGCGCTGCCCGCTCAAGAGCCCGGAGAGCAGCCGGATGGTGGTCCCGGAGTTCCCACAGTCGAGCACCTGCCGTGGCATGCGGAGCCCGCCGAGCCCCACGCCCTCGATGCGGGCCTCTTCGGCGCCGGGCACGCCGGCGCGCTCCACGGGCACGCCGAGCGCCTCGAAGATGGCGAGCGTGGCGCGGTTGTCCTCGCCGCCGCTCAGCCCCGTGACGTGGCAGGCGCCCCGGCTGAGCGCGGCGAAGATCACCGCGCGATGGCCGATGGACTTGTCGCCCGGAAGTCGGGCCCGGCCGCGGAGCGGCGTCGTCCCGCCGCGCCCCCGGAGCGTGCCTCCGTGGCTCACGGGCTCGTCGGGGGGGGGGGCGGGGGGGCGCCGGGGGCGCCGTTCTGGAACATGCCCACGAAGCCGGAGACCACGGCGTAGAACGCGCGCACCGTCGCGTCGGAGATGTTCACGTCGACGACCACGTCGCCGCCGGCCGCGGCCACCGTGACGCCCGCGAGCAGCGGCTCGATCGGCACGAAGGGAGGCGCTTGGCTCCGGGCCTCGGCGAGCTGGGCCTGCAGGTCGGCGGCCACGCGTTGAGCCAGCGCGGGGTCGGAGGTGAGCAGCGCGGCGCTCACCTGAACCCCGTCGGTGGCGTCCATCTCGGCGGCCGCGGCCACCACCTGCTCCACGTCCTCCGGGTCGAGAGGCGAGCCACGCATCGCCTGACGCACGCCCTCGTTGCCGCCCAGGAGCAGCACGTCCACCATCGGCGCCGGCAGCGCGACGCGGTCCTCGGCCTGGCTCCAGCCCGCGTCCGCGAGCGCCCCGGGGAGCGCGGGGCTCGCGAGCGTCGCTTCCAGGCTCTCCCGGGGACCGCCGACCCACCAGTCGTCGGCGAGATGCACGAAGGCGCCCTGGTCGTCCCCGAAGGCCTCCCGGCCGCCCAGGGTCATGGCGACGATGTCGTCCTCCTCGGTGAAGCGGACGATGTGCTCACGAAGCTGATCGGCGCCGAGCGTGCTCCGGAAGAGCACGGCGCCGAGGTCGGGGCTCCGGGTGCCCGGCACGAAGGCCACGTGCAGCTCGGACACGCCGCGCGCGAGCGCGAGGAAGACCTCGGCCTGCTCCGTCTCCTCGGGGGAGAGGCTCGTGGTGGCGAAGGACTCGTACCAGCCGAAGTAGGGGCTCGCGAGAATCCGCGGGACGTCCAGGCGAGCCAGGGCGAAGGTCTCCGCCGGCAGGAAGCTCCGGGGCTCGAAGGGCGGCGGCGCGGGCGGCGTGATGGCCGCGGCCTCGGGCGTCTCCGGGGGAGGCGCGGTCTTGGCGCAGCTCGCCAGGGCGATGAGCGCGAGGGGGACGGCGATCAGGCGTTTCATCGGCTCTCTCCGGGCGCCGCGGGCGGCGCTGGCGGGAGGAACGGCGCGAGGGCCGCCGACGTGAGGGTCTGGAGCAGGCGATCGTTCATCTCGCGGGTGCCGAGCGTGATCCGGAGATAGCGCCCGAGGGGCGGCGGCATGGGCCGGGTGATCACCCCCTGCCGCAGCAGCGCCGCGTCGACCTCGGCGCCCGAGCCCGGGAAGCCCACCAGGAGGAAGTTGGCCTGGCTGGGCGCCACCTCGAGGCCGAGCGCCTCGAGCGCCTTCGCCACGCGGGGTCGCTCCTCGGCGTTGAGGCGCACGTACGCCTCGACGTGCGCGGAATCGGAGAGCGCCGCGAGGGCCCCGGCCTGGCCGAGCGCGTTCACGTTGAAGGGGGCGCGCATGCTGTGGAGATGGCCCACGAGCGCGGCGGGGCCGACGGCATAGCCCACGCGGAGCGCGGCGATGCCATACGCCTTCGAGAAGGTGCGCAGGACCAGGAGCCGCTCGCGGAGGTGCCGGAGCTCGAGCGCGCTCACGTAGTCCGGGGCATCCGGGAACTCGACGTAGGCCTCGTCGATGACCGCCACGACGCGCTCCGGGAGCTCGCTGAGCAGTCGTCTCAGGTCGGCCTCGCCGACGTAGGCGCCGGTCGGGTTGTTCGGGTTGGCGAGGAAGAGGACCTTCGTCTCGGGTCGCACCGCCGCGAGCATCGCGTCGACGTCCCAGTGCAGGTCGTCGCGGAGCGGGACCTCGGTGTAGGGCACGCCGGCGGCGGTGCAGCCGAGCCAGTAGCAGACGAAGCTGGGTTTGCCGTAGACGACGTGCTCGTCCCGTCCCGGGAAGGTCCGGCAGATGAGGTCGATGAGCTCGTTCGACCCGTTCCCCGTCACCACCTCGTCCATGGTCACGTCGTGATGGGACGCGAGCGCCTCGCGCAGCGCGTAGGCGACGCCATCGGGATAGAGCGCCAGCCCGCCGGCCGCTTCGCGCACCGCGGCGACCACGCGGGGTGAGGGGCCGAGGGGATTTTCGTTGGACGCGAGCTTCAGGGCCCCGGAGATGCCGAGCTCGCGCTCCAGCTCTTCGGCGGGCTTGCCCGGCTTGTAGGGGATCATGCGCGCGACGTTCGCGGGAACGAGGGCGCTCGGGGGCGTGGGCATGGCGGGAGCGTGGTGCGAGGGCGCGCGCGGCTCAAGGGCGGAGCGGTCGCTCGGCCCCACCGTGAGGGATCTCGGGGCCCCGCGCGATTGGCGCGGATGGCGCCGCCCGGCGGCCCTAGGTCCCTTCCTGATGGCGGACCGAGACGAGCACGAGGCGATCTTGGCCGACCTCGAGACGGCCGACGCGAGCCTCGCCTCCGCCTTGGACGCCCGCGCGAGCGCCGTGCAGCGCCTGGTGGCGCTGCGTCAGCGCCAGCCGGACGGGTTCTTCCGGGGTCCCCTCGACGAGGTCGTCCTCGGCCGCGTCCGCGACGCGCTGCGCGTGTTTCCGCCGAAGGACGTCGAGCCGCTCGTTCGGGAGCTCCTGGGCGTGAGCGCCTCCCTCGCGGCGCCTCGTCGCATCGCGTTCTTCGGTGCCGACGGCGGCTTCGCGCACCTCGCGGCGCGAAGGACCTTCGGCGAGGCCGCGACCTACGAGTCCCGGGAGTCGGTGGCGGCGCTCCTCGACGAGGTGCGCGACGAGCGCGTGAGCCGCGCGGTCTTGCCCCTGGAGACCTCCATGGACGGCGTAGTGACGGCGACGCTCCACGGGCTCACCGCCGTGGAGGAGGTGCGCATCTCCGGCGAGGTCACCGTCGCGACGAGCTACCACCTCTTCTCGCCGAGCGGAAACGCCGCGAACGTCGACAAGGTCTACGGGGCCGTCCCGGCGCTCGGCGCCTGCGAGCACTACCTGCAGCGCGAGCACGGGCGGGCGACGATCCTCGACGTCCCGAGCGGTGCCATGGCCGCCAAGCTCGCGCGCGACGACCAGGGCGCCGCGGTGCTCGGGACGGAGCTGCTCGGGAGCCTCTACGGGCTCACGCGCATCGCCGAGCGGGTCGAGGATGAGGGCGAGGCGCGGACACGCTACGCCATCGTCGGTCGGGATCTCGTGCCCCGTACCGGACGCGACCGGACCATCGTCTCGCTCGCGCTCCGCGACGAGCCGGGGGCGCTCTACCAGTCGCTCGCGCCCTTCGCGGACCGCGACGTGAACCTGACGCGGCTGGAGTCGCGTCCCGCCACGCGCGGTCCCTGGCGCTACGTCTTCTATCTCGAGATGGACGGTCACGTGAGCGACCGGAACCTGGTCACGGCCCTCGAGGACGTCCGGGCCACGAGCCGCCACGTGCGCATCCTCGGAAGCTACCCGCGCCCCACCGAGGACTGAGGCCGGCTCAGCCCTCGCTCTCGCCGAGCAGGCTCTTGAGCCGCGCCAGCGCCTCGATGGCCTCGAGGGGCGTCATGCGGTCCGGGTCGAGAGCGGCGAGCGTCTTCTCGACGGCGCTCGGCTCCCGCGGCGTGGCCTCGGGCGCGGCGAAGAGCTCGAGCTGCGCGCGGCCCGAGGCGTCCACGGGACGCATGCGCGCCGGGGTCCCGCTCGGAAGCAGCTGCCCGGCCTCGAGGTCGGCGAGCAGCGCCCGGGCGCGGGCGAGGAGTACGGGCGGCAACCCCGCGAGGCGCGCGACCGCGACGCCATAGCTCCGGCTGCTCCCCCCGGGAACGAGCTTGTGCAGGAAGACCACCTCGCCATCGTATTCGCGCGCGGCGACGTTCACGTTGGCGACGGCGGGCCGGGTCGCCGCGAGCTCGCAGAGCTCGTGATAGTGCGTCGCGAACATCGTCCGGCAGCCCACCACGTCGTGGAGATGCTCTGCGACGGCCCAGGCGATGGCGAGGCCGTCGTAGGTGCTGGTGCCCCGGCCGATCTCGTCGAGGACGACGAGGGCGCGCCGGGTTGCGCCGCGTACGATGCGCGCGGTCTCGGTCATCTCCCCCATGAAGGTGGACTGGCCGCCGCCCAGGTCGTCCGACGCGCCCACGCGCGTGTAGAGCCGGTCCACGAGGCCGATGTGGGCGCTCCGCGCCGGCACGAAGGCGCCCGCCTGCGCGAGGATCACGGCCAGCGCGGTTTGGCGCATGGCGGTGGACTTGCCCGCCATGTTGGGGCCGGTGACGACCAGGAGACTCGGCGCCTCGGTCTCGGGGCCCTCGCCGGCGGGATGGGCGCGGGCGGCCAGCTCGACGTCGTTCGGGACGAAGGTCCCGGCGGCCGCGAGCTGCTCCACGATGGGGTGCCGAGCGTCCCGAAGCGTGAGCACGTCACTCGTGTCCACCACGGGGCGGACGTAGCCCTGCTGCTGGGCCACCTCGGCGAGGGCCGCGTGCACGTCGAGCGCCGCGAGGGCCCCGGCCATGCGGCGGAGCGCCGCGGCGCCGCGCCCGACGACCGCACGCAGGTCCTCGAAGAGCTGCTGCTCGAGGCGGCGGCTGCGCTCGTCGGCGCCGAGGATCTTCTCCTGAAGCTCTGCGAGCTCCTCGGTGACGTAGCGCTCGCCGTTCGCGATGGTCTGCTTGCGGACGTACTCGCTGGGGACGCGGTCGAGGTGGGCGCGCGTGACCTCGATGGTGTAGCCGAAGACGCGGTTGAACTTCACCTTGAGCGAAGGGATGCCGGTACGCGTCCGCTCGCGCTGCTCGAGCGCGAGCACGATGTCCTTGCTCTCCGAGGAGAGCGCGCGAAGCTCGTCCAGGTCGGCGTCGACGCCGACTCGTACGATGCCGCCGTCCCGCGCCGTGGCCGGCGGGCTCTCGACGAGGACGTCCACCAGCGTTTCCTCCAGCGTCGCCAGCTCCGGGCCGGCGGGCGGTACGAGCGCCGAGAGCGTGTCGTCCACGCTTTCGCCCGCGGCCTCGAGCAGCCTCTCCCGGAGCGCGCGGGCGGCGCCGAGCGAGTCGCG
>ERZ1740059.1097-NODE-1097-length-13785-cov-4.074363_pt1 | contig 13785 bp, 14 predicted proteins | sample MGYA00581744_ERZ1740059 | MGnify/ENA primary metagenome ERZ1740059 (study PRJEB43018, sample SAMN04849738) | marine metagenome | isolation source: floating plastic debris | place: Pacific Ocean | collected 2008-08-28 | study: EMG produced TPA metagenomics... | reverse complement strand
GCAAATGCCTTGGCATTATTTGGATACACCCATGATGACTTAGCATTAAACATTCCACCAGCCCGGATAAATGGTGGCGCTGAACATCTGGTACTAGGTTTAAAGACACGGGAAGCACTGGCTGCGATGAAGTATGATCTTGCCTCAGGTCGTACTCTAATGAATCAAGCAGGATTAGTAACCATTACGTTAGTGTGGAGTGAAACACCTCAACGGTTTCACTCCCGTAACCCGTTTGCCTCCGGTGGTGTTTATGAAGATCCGGCAACAGGGGCGGCAACGGCTGCATTTGCCGGTTACCTGCGCGATATTGCATGGCCCCACAAGGGTGTCATCAATATTGTACAAGGTGAAGATATGGGAATGCGATCGCGACTCAAAGCAGAAATCCCTTCAAAACTTGGTAGCTCAATCCGAATTTCCGGCACTGCAAGGATAATGGACAATTGAGGCAATCTGCCTGGCTCAGAACACGGTTAGGTTTTATTCAGATTCAAAACACTCATAATAGCGCCGTCTAGCCCCACCCAGCAGGAGAATTCCTTCACTGGATGGATATACTCTTGCTGAGGGAAAAATAATTGTTAGAGGTTATCAAACCTAATGCAAGACATTTTCCTTAGAAGAGAACATAGCATCTGAGATCGGCATGACACGCTTTTCCCACTTTCCTTCTGCTGTTTTCTTTTCTAACCGGGATTCTCTAGCTTAGGTGGATACCCAGTGAGTTCCAACCAGTTTAGAAATAGTATGGAAAAACGAATATGGTGGCAACGACCTTCACTACGCACGGATGAAGAAGAAGGACGAGAGCGCTCAGTGAGTTGGTTAGAGCTATTTTTTGATCTTTACTTTGTGGTGGTGATCGCTGAACTAGCTCATCACTTGACAAACCACATCTCTTGGTCAGGCATAGGTGAATTTATTTTTCTCTTTCTCCCTGTCTGGTGGATTTGGATTGGGGCTACTTACTATACGGAACGCTTTGAAACGGAAGGTATTGAGCAACGGCTAATCGTATTTGCCCAAATGATTCCCATTGCTGGACTTGCCGTATTTGCTCATGGCGCACTGGGCGAAACGTCAGTAGGGTTCGCCCTAAGTTATGCCGTGTGTCGGACATTTCATATCTTTTTATGGTGGCGTGCAGGGCGGCACGACCGAGCATTTAGACCCATATCTAAACGATTTGTCCTGGGCTTCTCAGTCGGTGTAGGGCTCTTCTACCTATCAGTCTTGATGCCGCTATCTGTGCGCTTTTGGCTGTGGGGCATAGCGTTACTGATTGATATGCTCACGCCTCTATTTACCCTCAAGCAACAAATGCGTTTACCCAAGCTGAGCACATCTAAGCTACCTGAGCGCTATGGGTTGTTTATGATTATTGTTCTGGGTGAGTCTGTAATGGGTGTGGTTGCCGGTTTAGCGGAGCAGAAGGAATTATCTCTTTTTGTGGCGATCGCAGCCATTCTAGGTATCACCATGGCTTTTGGTCTGTGGTGGATTTACTTTGATTTTGTCGGTCGTAGGCTCTTTAAGCCAGGAATTGCAGCTACCTTTGCCTGGAACTATCTGCATTTACCGTTAGCGATCGCAATGACCGCTGCGGGGGCCGGTGTGCTTAATGTCATTGCCGCTGATGCAAATGGCTTAGACTATGGTGTTGGTCTTTTGATTGCGGGAGCTATTGGCAGCGTATTGATCACGATAGGGCTGCTTGAGATGGTGTCACGACGTGAGCCTGATGAGCCGACACACCCCGTTGTTAGTCCGGCTTTGAAATTTGTGGGAGGTGCGATCTCATTCTTGATCGGTATTATCAGCCACGGATTTAATATCGCCGTGCTCGAAGGATTGCTTCTCATCCCGATCTCGCTCCAGATGATTTACGGGCTATATGTATGGTTTAGTCAGGAACTAGAAGCAGAAAGCCTGGATGTTATCTAGCATTTATTAGATCCAAGGCATAACTAGGATTAGGTGGATGAGACAGTTGGGATAGTGAGAGATTCAACAAAATTTTCAATCAGAATCTCAGGTGCTTTATGTCGAGAAAAATGCCTTAATGACTCGTCAATAAAGCACCACCACTGCCCACTCTCCAAGTTCCTCTTCCCCCAGTCATCTAAGCTTCGGTGTATAGATGCGCAAACAGACTATTGCTTGCGGTCTGTATTACGCTGCCGTAGCGTTTTTGCTTTAGCCGTTAGGTCTTGAAAGAAGTCAGTTTCCACGATCTTTTTAACCTGCTGTTGCTGTTTAACATCATCGATTTCAATCGTTAATGCCGTCACTTGTTTTTTTAGCTGCTGTTGACGCGCAGCGACTTGGCGGGCCATTTTTTGAAACACCCGCGCCAGCTGGCCAAATTCGTCGTTACGAATGGCTAATTCGGTTAACCCCTGCACTTCAAAGGTTTCAGACTCGATATCAGAGGCTGCCTGAGCTACCGTCAAAATAGGCTTAGCAATCATCCGATCGGATAAGAACACGGCTAGTCCAGCCGTTACTAGAATAAAGAAGATATTTACAACTAGCAAAATCTGGCGGCCTCTCTGGATTTTCCCTAAGTACACATCCGTTGGCACAACAGTACCTACCATCCAATCTAAATAGCCTAAATCAGAAAGCGAGATATAGTAGCCTTGTCCAGTTTTATTGTCTGTATGGAGAAAACTATCTGAGAGTAGTACTTCATTACTCTCAGGATGGGACAGGGCATCATCTACTTGTCGTAACAAGGGATTGTCCGCCTCGCTTAATAATTTCAGTTCTACATTGTCACCATCAAAACTTTTTTGATGTATTTCCGTCACATCGGTAGAGGCTAAAATTTCACGATTTGCATAGATAATAAAAATTTCGCCACCCGACTGAATGGATAATTCTTTTCGCAAAAACTGTGAAAGTTGCTCCAGCCCAATACCAACACCAACAACGCCAAAAAGGTCATCATTACGCGAAATACTAACGGTTGCATCCAACCCAGGACGCAATGTAGAACGATAGATATAGACACTCCAAACCTGCTCACCCAAACTCTCAACAGCAGCTTTATACCAGGGACGATCCGGCGCATAAAATGCCGGCTCCATTGACTCAGATCTTTCAAAAATCTTAGAGTCTGGAGCAGAGGTCACATATGTTTTAACATTTTTTTGAGTTGTCTGAGTCTCTTCATCCCAATCTCTAAAATGAGTTCTGAGATTCCCATCATATAGCCGCTGCACCCCCAAAAAATCACCATTTTCAAACCCTAGCTGGATCCAAGTAAAATCGGGATTAGATTCTAAAAGATTTAGAAAGAAGGACTCACCCGCTTGAGCATCTTCAAAGTCTATAAGACTATTTGAAAAGCTCTTTTGAATTAAGCTATTGGCAGCACGAGCGCTGCCTAATAGACGTTTTACCTCGTGGGAAGCGCCTAAGACAATCTCTTCATTATTTTTCGCCACCATGGTCTTAAGATTACGCCTGGAGGATATCGCCCAGGGAATATAAACAATAGCCGCCGTTAAGGTAATCGTGACCACAACGGCACCCACCAGGGAGGTTTTTATTCCCAAAGCTTTCCGGAAGTCGCAAGCCTTTTTAGGCGGTAACACGCTATCCGGCATGGGAGCATGTGATTCAGCTGTATCTGATAGTGTCATGGCACCTTTTAAGGGCTTCGGTAATATCACCAATTCAGCATTCACGTAAATGGTGAGTTCACTGTTATAGTGAACAGATAACTGAATAAAAGCTACAGAGAAGATCGCTAAATCTGAGTTTTTGCTCTCGTTCCCAGTATCCTATGACCCATTAAAAGGATTTCCCAAGGTAGATCAGGCTGCTGAATGTATTCAGCAGCCTGATTCGCACATAGCCATTGTGATCTAGAACTTTCAGCGTTAGACCTGAAGTAGCTGCTGTGCAACCTTTTGTACTTCTTGAGTAAACGGATGATCGCGATAGTGCAAGCCAAAAATACCACTGCTGGCTAGCTGAAGCATTTCATCATTTTCGTAGAAAAGTCCGGCCATCGGAGTGCCATAGCGTTCAGTCACCTGTTGTTCTAACGAGTTACGCTCAAAAGATGGCGAGGCTTTGTTGAGCAGTAGCATGAGATTGGGAACGTTTAGTTTTCGAGCGACTTCCAAGGTGACGGCTGTTCCCATAAAGTCTTGGCGATCGGGACGCAAAACAATCAAGGCTGCATCTGAAATGGCAATGGAGAGTAATGTTTCTTCATTAAGTCCAGGGTGAGTATCAATAAACAGAAAGTCTAACTCCAAGGTGTCAATCAGCTCATGGAAGCCATCGTTAAGCAGACCAACATCAAAGCCCTGGCGAAGAATTCTAGCAATTTCACCTGCTTTTATACTGGAAGGCACCAAATAAATGTTGCCAGCAACATCTGCAGGGTTGCCTTCATCATCGACAAGATTGCCTCCAACTTCGTAAGCTGTTTCTTCAACAGTACACTGACCCCAAAGATAATCGTTCAGCGAGTAGGTGAATTTGTCTTCATCTAAACCAAAGATGACATGGATACCAGGTGATTGAATATCGGTATCCACAATGCCAACACGCTTACCCTGCTGGGCAACAGCGACAGAAAGATTAGCCGTCAGGTTTGACTTACCGGTGCCGCCTCGAAATGAATGAATGGAGATGATTTGTGCCATAGGGAAGAATCTTATCTTATCGTCTGCTGTTGCAGCAGTAACTAAATCTCAAAGTCGACGAATAGCCAGCATGGTGATGTCGTCAAACTGGGGGGCAGTTGAAATATGTTGTCGAACAGCTGTTTCTATCCGATCTATAATGGCTGCGATGGAGTCAGCAGGAGAGGATAACAGCTCAAGGATTCGTTCATCAGAGAACATTTTACCCGAAGGTGAATGGGCCTCAGGCACTCCGTCAGTATAGGTAAAAAGACTGTCTCCTGGGTGGAGCTGCACTTGTTCTATCTTAAATTCCATGTTTGGCATCATCCCAACTGCCGGGCCTGTAGAGCCAAGATGAGCTTTAATCGTCCCGTCTGAACTGCAAATCAAAGGAGTTTCATGCCCCGCATTAATGTAGATCATTTGACCGTTAGCCGGATTTAAAACACCAAAGAACATCGTGGCAAACATGCTGGTGCGAAAGTGGGTTTCGGCAATATAGTTATTTGTCAGGGTAATCGCGTTTTGTAAGGCCTGGGTACCGGTGCGTGGTAGATGAATACGTTGGTTGGGTTGAGAGTCGGTCTTTCGAGAGTTGGATGGACGCTGAGGGGGATCTTGCGTGAGCTGATCAATGAGGCTCAAAGAGTAGATTTGACGCGCCAGTACCCGCACCAGGGTGCGAAAAAGAGACATAAATAGGGCTGCGCCTACACCTTTGTCACAGACATCGGCAATTACCAAACCAATGCGACCATTCGGCATGGGGAATGCGTCGTAAAAATCTCCAGCAACATCACGGGCAGGATGAAAGTGAGCAGCGATTTCCCAGCCGGGAATATTTGGCAGGGTTTCGGGTAAAAAGTCGAGCTGAATTTGGCGACCAATTTGCAAGTCGCGTTCACCTTTGAGAAAGTTGACCTGCTGCTGAAGAAGTTGTTGATTATTCAGGGCAGCGGTAGCTTGGGCAGCTAACCACTGGATCACTTGCTGTTGGTAATCGCTGAAGGGAATAATGTCGTTGCTCGGAGTTTTGCTGTTAAAGAGCTGAAGAATTGCGATCGCACTCCCATCAGTATCGGTTAGCGGTACCGTTAAGCAAGAAATAGTTTCATAGGCATACTTCGCATCAAATGCACGAATAACAGACACTTCAGTATCCTGCAGCTGCCTAACATCGGCGACATGCAACATTTCACCTGATTGAGCAGCACGAGCAGCCAGACTGGTCTGCATAGCAGACTCTTCTAATGACGCTAGGGCAGGATGTAGGTCTCTGTGCGTAGAGTCGCCTTTTTCTTCAATATTCAGCGTGTCGTTATATAGGGCAGCTAGAGCTAAAGTATTATTTCTACATAGATAAAAACAGCCCGCGTCGGCATGACAAAGCGTTTTGGCAGCTTTGAGCACAAGTTCTAGCAGACGAGTGCAATCAGTCTCTTTAGATAGGGTTACACCCAACGGTAAAATCACTTCAGTGAGATCGGCAGCAAGCTTTTGAGCATCAGGTGTCGTCGATTTTAGTGGGGTAGTGGGAGGCGGAGTCAGGCTTGGCATAATCATTTAGCGAGTCAGCTTGGCAACAGAACGATTAAGGGTAAATTGGTTGCGATTGCGGTTATTAATATATTCGTAGGTAAAGTCATCCACGCCATCTATCGCTAAAAAAACGCCTAGTCCACCGATATCTCTTTCTACAAGAGATTGCTGTAGATCACTCTCATCGGGACAGTTGTGCTGAAGTGGATTATAGGCAATGGCTGAATCTTCCAGAGTGATGGTAATCGCTTGATCAGTAATGTTGGTAGAGAGATCAATGTTGCCAGTAAGTCCAGCCTCTTCATAACCATGTAAAACAATATTCGTGGCTATTTCATCAATGGCCAGTCTGAGTTTGTAGGCTTCTTTTTTCTCCAGCCCTGCTTGCTCAGCGACAGACATTACATAGTTCGCAATGGTCTTAAGTGAGTCGAGCGTGCCGGGAACAGTCATCGGTTCCATAGGGCAAATTGCAATGGGAAGGTGTAACTGTTTTCTACCCTGGTTCTAAGTGATAGAAATTCCAGGGCAGAAATTGATTAAAGGAGAGATATATCAGCTAAGCAGTCACAGCTTTTTCATATTTATCAACAATCTGAACGCTGTGATGAAAGCCAGTCTTTTCGATTGTGCTACGGACGAGTTCTTGGGGTGAAACCAAATAGATATCTACATCTGGCCCCATTTTTTGATTAGCAAAAATAAGCACCCGTAGACCCGCACTGGCCATGTACTCAAGTGCGGCCATCTCCAAAACGAGAGCCTCAGGCTTGGTGGCTGCGGCCTCTTCTACTTTGGCTTTGAATTCGTTAGCCGTGCTGGCATCTAGATCGCCAACAAGGGTGATAAAAGCGTCGTTGTTGCGAACTTCAAGGGTTGCTGAAAATGTCATAGGGTTTATCTCTTGGTAAAAACTAGTAAACAGGGAATATCTGAATCCTCGAGCAGTGCGTTTACTACCGACCGACTAGAATCACAACTGATCTGTCGCGGATCAGCAGACCTTTTTGATCGTTGAGTCGGGGTTCCTGGTTGAGACCAAAGTGATTTGTTGCATCAGCCCCTGTATTTGCAGAAATATACCACTGCTTACCATCAGGCAGCCCAGGCACATCAAACCACTGGGTTTGCCAGTGCATATTCATCGCCACGTAAATAAAGTCATCTTGAACGCGACCGCTCTTGGCATGGCTACCACAGAGCATAAAGGCCAGACAATGACTCTCGCTACTCCAATCGGTGTGCCAGGCTTGGGTTCCGTGCCAGGTGATATCGGCATAGCCGCTACCCATATAGTCACGGTTTTGGAAATGCTGGTCGGAGCGTAGAACCGGATGGGCCAGGCGGAAGTTGATACAGTGTTTGGCAAACTGAAACAGGCTTTGATTAGCGTTGAGTAACTCCCAGTTAAGCCAGTTGAGGTCGTTGTCGTGGCAATAGGTGTTATTGTTGCCGTTTTTACTACGACCCATTTCATCACCCATGAGCAGCATGGGGACGCCTTGGGACACCATCAGCAGCGCGATCGCATTTTTCATTTGTCGCGTTCTCAACGCATTAATGCCAGCATCCTCAGTCCAGCCCTCAGCCCCACAGTTCCAGCTATGGTTGTCGTTGTCGCCGTCATTATTTGATTCCCCATTAGCTTCATTGTGTTTCTGATTAAACGAAACCAGATCAGCAATGGTGAAGCCATCGTGGGCAGTAATAAAGTTAATCGAGGTCGCCGGCACCCGGCCTGCAGGAGCATAGAGATCAGGAGACCCCTGCAAACGCTGAGCCATTTCACCGACAGTGCTAGCGTCTCCTTTGAGAAACTGGCGCACACAGTCGCGAAACTTACCATTCCATTCAGCCCAACGGCCATAGGCTGGGAAAGACCCCACCTGATACAGACCGCCGGCATCCCAGGCCTCAGCAATCAGCTTACACTTAGCCAGAATCGGATCAAACGCCAACGTCTCCAACAAAGGAGGATTGGCCAGCGGTGCCCCCCATGGATCGCGCCCTAAAATGGCCGCTAAATCAAAGCGGAAGCCATCAATATGATACTCTGCCGCCCAATAGCGCAAACAGTCCAGCACAAAGTTGCGAACAATGGGATTGTTGCAATTGAGCGTATTGCCGCAGCCACTGAAATTGTAATAGTATCCTTCAGGCGTCAGCATGTAGTAAGTTTTGTTATCTAACCCACGAAAAGAAATCATGGGTCCACGCTCGTTCCCCTCAGCGGTATGATTAAAGACCACATCCAGAATCACCTCAATACCGTTGGCATGAAGTTCTTTGACTAGGGCCTTAAGCTCATCCACCTGCATCCCAAATCGGCCAGTGGCAGCGTAGCCCGCCTTGGGTGCAAAAAAACCTACGGTACTATACCCCCAATAGTTATACAGGGTTTCTCCAGTATCTGGGTTGAGTCGAGAATTTTCAAACTCATCAAATTCAAACACGGGCATCAGCTCAACCGCATAGACACCCAACTCATTTTAGTAAGGTAGCTTATCGCGGATACCGGCAAAGGTACCGCGATGGCTCTCTTTAACATTAGAAGAGGAGTGGCAGGTAAAGCTGCGCACATGCATCTCATAAATGATCAGGTCCTCATGGGGAATCTCTAACGGCCGATCGTCTTCCCAATCAAAGTCATCCAGCACAACCTGAGATCGATGCTGTTGAGGCGCATTCCAGTCGGGTGGTTTTCCCCAAGTCTCTCGCCCGCCGAGCGCCTTAGCGTAAGGATCTGCCAGTACCTGACTGGCATCAAACCAGTCTCCAGCTCCTGGGTTATAAGGCCCATCCATACGATAACCGTATTCAATGTTCTCGTAATCGAGATCAAAAACCGTCATCGCAAAAATATTACCGGTGCGAAACTCCTGCGGAAATGGAATTTCCGCAAAGGGCTGGTTCTCATGCCGCTTAAACAACACAAGCACACAGCTAGTCGCACCGCTGGAGAAAACTGAAAAATTGATCCCATTAGGGACTAAGGTTGCACCATAGGGAAAGGGGCGACCTCGACGAATCTTAAATCCTGCCTGGGTATGGGTAGGTCGCGCATCAATGCGTTCCATAATCATGGGTCAAATCTCCTAGCAAGGCACTTGGTTTTGCAATTTTTCAAGGCCCGCTGCTCGGGTCTCACAAATAGTAAAGAAGTTCAAAAATCCGGTAACAGACATGGTGTCTTGAATTTCTTCAGAGAGACCGACTAAGACAAAGTCAACCGCTTCAGCCGTCATTTGACGGTAAATAGAGAGCAGTACCCGCAAACCAGCGCTCGACATATAAGGCACGTCAGTGAGATCAAGCAGTACAGGCAGCCCCGATTTAGCAACAGGCAAAATCTTCTCCTGGGCAGCGGGTGCAGTACTGGCATCAATATCGCCACTGACCTCAATAACGTTAACCTGATCGATATTAGTGAATTTGATTTCCATAAACTATAGCCATATAGGAACAAAAAAATACTTCCTAGTGTTTTTTTGATTGAACACTAGGAAATGACGTAGAGTTACACAACAGCTTCTAAACGCACTTTGACTTTTACAGATTTGTCAGCAGCAGGCAGAGAGACTGTCAAACTTTCAGCATCAAAGTTATCGTAGGGCTTGCCATCAATGTCTACGCTGCTGATGCGGATTCGACCAGTTGGCAAAATATCTGGGGAGACCCGCAAGATACCGTCAGGAAAACCGTTGGGCTGGGGTTTGAAGTATAGATCCATGGGCTGATTTTTCACCAACAGATTGGTATAAACCGCAGCCAGATAACACAGCTCTGTAGAGTGATAGCCACTCATCGAGTGAGAGCCTTTGCCTCGCTCGTTCCCGCCAGCTAAGAAGGGTAGGCCATTGGCCAGCACATTGAAATATACGCCACCATCTTCGGTATCAAGGAACCAGGCATTGTAGAACGCAGAGGCTTCCCTAGCATGGCGCAGATATTCACTGTTCTCATTACCCAAACAGCCTGCCAAAATCAGATAGGCCAGGATGGCCTGCTCCTGCTGCCACCAGGCCTTGCGATCGTGCCATACTACCCGATGGAATTTTTGTCCCAGGGGAACAACTCGCTCAACCACATCGTACCAGCCACCGCGCTGCTGGTCGCTACCGACTGAGGGCATGGTTTGGGCCAGCTTTTCCGCCAAATCCACATACTTATCTTTGGCCTTGAGGCTCTGCATACGCATGAGATTCCACGCAATTTTGAGGTTGTGGCCAACCACCGCGCGATTATGTTGCCAGCCATAGGAATGATCCTTTGACCAGTCTTCAAAGAAGCGCTCTTGCACAAAGGGGCTTTCTTCAAAGTCCGGCATCCGGGCCTCGATGGTGTCAAACGTATACTCCAGCATATCGGCATACTCCTGGCGACCGGTGGCCAAAAAGAGATTGACCAGATAGGCGGGCGCGTGGTCACCTACGGAATTCCAGTTTTTCTTGGCCTTGTTAGGGCCAAGGGAGTCACTGCGAGGATCGAGGGTGAAGGGATCTAAGTGGGAGAAGTACCCCCCGTGCTGGGTTTTATCTAAAAAGAATTTATCAAACAGACTGATGGTCTTTTCAGCATCATCCAGAATGCGAGGATCACCGGTGATACGGTAAGTTTGGGTGGGGCCAGCCAGCGCATAAATTTGCTCGTAGGCGGGGATGGCATCGTAGTCGGCACCGAATTCGGATGCAAAGATTTTTTGTTCGCGATCGCCCTGTACATCAATGCCGTGGTACCAGTAAACGATGTTTTCGTCCTGGTCTACAAATCGCATGTGCTCCCGCAAATACTCAGTGCCCTTTTCAGCCGCTTCGAGAAATTTGTCTTCCCCCGTCATCATAAAAGCGGTGGCAAACCCGTACACCAGGCGAGAGATCGTGTCGGTTTCTTGACGATAGTTAGTAGTAGACTTTACCCCGGAGAGGTTAAGCGTGGTGCGGTAGTTGCGGTAGTCAATCGCCTGATCGCCAAACTGGGCTTTAAGATAAAAACTAGCGAGCGATCGCACCTGATCAATCCACCAGTTTTGCTTTTCAAAACTATAGTCTTCGGCACTGCGACCCACGAAATCGATCTGCTTCGCTTCGATCTTAGGAGAGTCAGGATATAATACGCCATATGTAAACAGCTGGCATCCCGGTGTCAGCTGTGCTCGCATACTACCCGTGGCATCAAGGTAGGCATCATCCAGGTTTTGGACCACTTTTGCATAGGTCATATCGCCCAGGAGAACGTTATATTCTCTGCCATCAGAGGTCTTCAAACCAAAGACATCATGCTCGGCGTCAAAATAGGTCACGTAGCCGGCGATCAGGTCAGATAGTGAGTAGGCAAGTGGTTGCATAGTGGGAATAGCATATGGGTTTACAAGACAATCATTAAGCAGCGAGCTGAGGGGGATTCTCTTGATCGGTGAACCCTTCGCTAAGCTCAATGATACGTCCGTCAGGATCGGCAATCCAGGCAGTTCTCCATCCAGGAATATAGTCGTCAAAGTCAAGCGGTCCAAGGGTAACATCGGCCGCGTCCCCTAACTCGGACAGCTTGGCATCAACGCTGGCTACCTTAAATGCCAAATGGCGAACACCAGGATACTGCGGGCCATCGTTAGTGGCAGCAGGAACCGGGGAGTCTTCTGTTGCTTGGAACATTTCTAGATAAAAGGCACTGTCACCCATTTTAAGAAAGACAATTTGAGCACCATCGGGCAGTTCGGCAACGCGGGCACGGCGAAAGCCAAAATATTGGGTGTAGAATTTTTCGGTTGTGATCGCATCTTCACAGGTAATTGCCACCTGCGAAAAAATTTGCATAACGTTCATCAATAATCTCCTCTAGGCAACAGCATAAATTTGATGCGTTTTACGATATTGCTTAGCATTTACCAACAGACTGATCATCTCTTTTGCAAAAAGATGGCAGTGGGCTCCGCTACGACCGGTGAGCAAATCACCATCATGAACAACATCTAGATCGATATAGATCGCCCCCATATTTTTGACATCGCCATAGAGATTGTTATGACAGGTCACACGACGACCGCGCACAAGTTCAGCAGCAGGCGACAATAGCCACATACCATGACAGATAATCCCTTTGAGAATGCCAGTTTCAGCAAATGCCCGTTTAATAAATTCAACCGCAGGCGAAAGCTGACGAGGATCTTCGCTGTAGCGTAGACGATCGCTCACCATCGCTGATGGCACGATAATTGCATCATAGCTTTTCAGCTCATCATCACTCATGTCCTCAAAGCTTTCGGAACAGGTGAAGGGTGCTTTATATTCATGACCAGTAAACGTAATCGAAGGTTGCCCCCATAGACGAGAGAGAAAGTGAACATCAGCACCTTCTTCAGCGAAGCGGTAGCTGTAATACCAAATCTCATGCTCGTAGAAGTCACTCTCGATTAGAATACCGATCTTTTTATCTTTAAGGTTCATAGGATTGTGATAAAGACGGTGGGATTTACGCTTGTAATTGCTGAACAAGTGTGAACTGGTCCCAGTTATTCCAAAGCTGGCTTATCTTGCCATCAATAATTTCAAAGATAGTGATGCCGTTAACATCGATGGCTTTGCCCGTCGGCTCAGAACCAAAAAAGTTGCCGGTTTGAGTGCCAGTGCAGACCCAGCGTGTAATCACCTTGTTTTCAGTAACGAGAGTCTCTATTACTGTATAGTTAGCATCGGGAATCCCTTGAACAAAGCCACCGATAAACCCTTTGGCAGCTTCAGCCCCTTTAATATCATGAGCATTGACATGGCCCACATAGTCAGCGCTCAGAATCTCATCTAACAAGTCAAGATTGTGAGTGTTGTAGACTTCATAAAACTTAAGTGCGACATCAAGGTTGGTATTAGACATGGGAAAACGTTCTCCAAATACAAGAATATAAATGACAAATTGATAGAAAGTTGGGCTAGGCCCAAGTCTCTGTTCAGCAGCGTAAAAGGGAGTACTCAGTGTCTATTGCTAGCTGAGCAGAATCAAAGACAAAATCCAACTGGGTATTTCCACAGGAAACGCTCCGCGAACGACCCCGCTCAGCCCTATGTTGTTACTCAGACTAAGGCATCGAATATGTGGCTAAACAAATACATGCCTAAATTGCTGAACATAAGTTACGCAACAGACCCATCGGGATATTGAGTCATCCCTGCAAAGTGAATAGCAATTTTGCCATCGCGTAGCACCCAGCTATCAGCAAAGCGCATTTTTGCCTCACCCTCGTCAGTCGTCATTGTAATAGCTTCAACAACCATTAACGTTGTTGGATCTTCTGTTTCAGCCCAAAAAGCAATCTCAGTCTCCAAGTCTTGAATGCCCAAGATACCTTGAAAATGCTCTTCAAGCTGTTGATGTCCGCGATAATAAATAGGCTTTTTCAGAAAAGAGCTAATTAAAACAGCATCTTCAGTATACTGATTCAACAGCCCCTGAATATCTTTTTTGAGAATAAGATTGATATGCTCTGCATACATTAGCCCCAGTGGGCTATCAGGGACATTTTTCATGGGAAGTCTCCTTATAAGTGTTGATAAACAGGATGTTGGACGTCCTCCCCTTGGCAAGGGGAGGTGCCGTAGGCGGA
>ERZ1740059.1096-NODE-1096-length-13808-cov-7.531884_pt1 | contig 13808 bp, 10 predicted proteins | sample MGYA00581744_ERZ1740059 | MGnify/ENA primary metagenome ERZ1740059 (study PRJEB43018, sample SAMN04849738) | marine metagenome | isolation source: floating plastic debris | place: Pacific Ocean | collected 2008-08-28 | study: EMG produced TPA metagenomics... | reverse complement strand
CCTGAAGCAGGCGCAGCGCCGCCTGCACCATCGCCGCACGCCCCTCGACGGGAGCGACGAGCCTCCGGCGCCCTTCTCGGCCACGTCGCGGAGCCGCTGCACCAGCTCGCCCCAGGTCTCCGGGCGACGGACGACGGCCACGCCGCCATCGCTCATCGTGTTCTGCAGCTCCTGCGTCATGCGGCGCAGCAGGTCGACGGCGGCGAGCGTCAGGCTCGGGACCGCGCCCTCGTAGCGCATCTCCTGGGAGCGCAGCTTCGAGAGCACGTTCTCCGCCGCGTGGGCGAGCTCCGTCAGCAGCGTGAGCTTCAGGAAGCCCGCGATGCCCTTGACCGTGTGGAAGGCCCGGAAGGTCGTGTCGATGAGCTGCGCGTCATCCGGGTTCTGCTCCAGGTCGAGGAGCGCGCCCTCGGCGCTGCCGAGGTTGTCGAAGGTCTCCTCGATGCACTCGAGCACGAGCTCGGGGTCTTCCTCGACGGTGCACGACTCCGGACCGAAGGCGGCGCCCGAGGCGGACGAGGGCGGCGGCGGCGGCGGCGGAGCAGCAGCTATGGGCATCATGTCCGGTCCGCTGCGGGGCTCTGGCGACGCCTCGGCCGCCGGCGGCTCTGGCTCGGGCTCGGGCGTCGCGGAATCCGAGGCCGCGGCCTTCGGGGTGCCCGCCTGAAGCAGGCGAAGCGCCGCCTGCACCATGGCCTCACGCTCCTCGACGGGAGCGACGAGCGCCGCCTGCAGGCGACCCAGGGCTTCGTCGGCGAGCCGCGCCTGGAGCGGCGGCAGCGCGCCGCCCGCGACGAGCTCGAGCTCGTCGGCGGCCTGCCCGAGCGTCTCGTCGTCGCGCGCCGCGCCGTCGAGCATCGCGCGCACGTCGAGGAAGGCCGTACGTACGTCGTCGCTCATCGGAGGCCTCCCGCCGAGCCTTCGTGCTGCTCGAAGTGAACGCGTTCGTGCCAGAGCTTCTCGGCGCTCATCAGGCCGGACTCGACGATGGCCCAGGAGAGCGGCGGCCGGTACAGCCGCTGCTGTTCGAGGAGCTGGACCACGTCGCCCTCCTTCAGGAAGCCGAGGTCCACGGCGAGCTCACCGAAGCGCCTGGTCGTGCCCGCCTGCGCAGCGAGCACCTGGGCGATCTGGTCGACCGCGAGCACCCGCTTCTTGAGCGCCAGCTCTCCGACGCGGGGCCGGAAGCACACCTCTTCGAGGTGCGCTCGGTGAGCGTCGTCGAGCTGTAGCTTGCCGCTGGCCTCGAGGAACTCGAAGAACGCCTGCTCGTCCGCCCGCATCGTAGCGAGCCAGTCCTGCCTGGGTGCGTCCATCGCCGGCTCAGCCCATCACCAGCGAGGCCGCGTCGAGGAGGAGGATGAGCTCGTCGTCGTCGGTCTTCTGCCGCTTCGCGAGCCCTACGAGGAGGTCGACGCGGTCGATGCCGCCCAGCGCGTTGCGCTCCGCCTCGCCCTGGACCGGGTTGAGGTGCTCGACGCTGAGCACGGAGTCGACGACCACGGCGGCCGTGCTCTTCCCGTCACTCAGCACGAGCGCGATCTCCTGGGTAGTCCGGCGGTAGGTGGCCTTGAGCTCACCAAAGAGGTGGAGCATCGCGGCCAGGTCGCCTTCGCGCGTCGAGCGGATGCGCTCCTGCGCGTCCGCGTAGCGCCCCGCGCTGGCCATCGCCTCGATGTCCTTGGCGATGCCGTGGATGCGCTCGTGCGGCTCTCGGAAGCGCTCGAGCAGGCTTCGGAGAATCGGCGACGAGGTACGGTAACCCTCGTACCAGCGGCCGAAGTCGGACTCCTTGGGGTTCGTCGAGAGGCCGAAGGGTCGCTGCTCCACGACCGAGGCCTCGAGCTCCTGGAGCCACATGCGGTGCTCCTGCTCGCGCTGGTCGACCATCATCTCGAACTGCATGCGCTCCTGCTCGAGCGGCGCGAGCCCGAGGCGGACACGAAGGTCGACGACGCGCAGCACGCGCCCGCGAAGGTTCATCACGCCGCGGACGTGCATGGGCGTGTTGGGCACCGCCGTGACGGCCGGGAGCTGCACCATGGACTCCACCTGCTCGGCACTGAGGCCGAAGGTGTTGTTGCTCAGGGTGCAGAGTACCCAGGGGAAGCCGCCCCCGACGTCGAGGCCAGCGGAGGGTGCATCGGCGCCTTCCGCGCCCGTGATGAGATTCATGGTCATGCGATCAGCCGGAGACGGAGTACGGAGGACGACGGTTTCTTTGAGGCGCCAAGCCGCTCAGACCCGGTAGCGGGCCGTCAGCTTGCGGAGACCCTGGGCGTTGGAGGCGAGCTCCTCCGAGGCGCCGGCGCTCTCTTCGAGGGTCGCGGCGTTCGTCTGCGTCGTGCGCGCGAGCTCCTCCATGCGCTGGTGGATGTCGCGCGTTCGCTCGGACTGCCACGTCGCGCTCTCGACGATGGACGACATGTGCTCCGCGACGGTCTTCACCTGGTCCTCGATGGCGAGGAAGCTGCGGGTCAGCTCGCCCTGGAGGTGCTCGCCGTGCCGCGCCGACTGCACCGAGCTCTCGATGAGCTGCGCCGAGCTGCGGGCCGCCTCCGCGCTCCGAGCGGCGAGGCGACGCACCTCTTCGGCCACGACGGCGAAGCCCTTGCCGCTGGCGCCGGCGCGCGCGGCCTCGACCGCGGCGTTGAGCGCGAGGAGGTTGGTCTGAAACGCGATCTCGTCGATGGTCGCGACGACCTCGGCGGTCTTGTCGCTCGCCTCGCGAATCTGCTGCATCGCCTCGGTGAGCGTCACGATGCTCTTGCCGCCTTCTTCGGCAGCCACGCGCGTGCTCTCGATGATCTCGCCCGTCTCCTGAGCGTGCGCCGAGCTCTCCGTGGAGCGCTCGTCGATCTCCTTGAGGCTTCGGTTCACCTCGTCGACGGCGCTCGACTGCTCGACGCTCGCCGATGCGAGGGACTGGCTGGCCGTGCGGATCTCGCTCGAGGAGGCCTCCACGTCCGTGGCACGGCGCGTGACCTCCGAGAAGCCCTTGCGCATGCGCTCGAGGAAGCCGTTGAGCTCGCCCTCGATGGCGCTGAGGGTCTCGTCCGTCGCGATGTCCTCGCCGCCTTCGACGCGCGACGTCAAATCGCCCTCACCCGCGGACGCCAGCACCTGGCGGAGCTTGCCGACGAAGTGGCGCTGGCGATCCGAGTCCGCCTTGGCCTCGGCCTGGAGGCGTTCGACGCGCTCGGACCAGGCCTTCAGGTAGGCGTCGAGCACCAGGCTCTGGTCGAAGGCGACGGTACGCTCGAAGGCGTCGCGGAAGCGCTCGTAGCCGGCCCCCTTGACCCCCGCGTCGCGCACCGCCCGCATGGCATAACGCCGGATGACCTCGTACATGCCGAGGTACCAGGCCGCCCCCAGGCCCAAGCTCTCGTGCACCTTGCCCACGCGGTAGCGCTGCTCGATGTAGCGGTCGTCCATGGTCCCCGAGAAGAGGCTCCGGACGTAGCCGAGCAGCGGGCCGCGCAGCTTCTCCTTGGTCGTCCGCTCCGTGAAGATGCGGTTCGTCTCGGCTTCGCTGGCCACCTTCGCGTAGAAGGCCTCGACCATGTCGTCCGCGACGTCACTCAGAGCGCCGCTCTGGGCGCCGAGGACGCCGAGGTCCTCGGCCGTGAGCCCCATGAAGGTGATGCGGCGGCGCACACCGGGGTCGGAAACGGAGATCGTGCCCTCGGCGGGGAGGGTGAAGTTCGAGCGGGCGAGAAAGGCGAGCATGAGTCCTCAAACCGTGGCGGGTTGCCCGGGGGAACGGCTCGCGCTGTTCGTCTCTGAACTGTCTAGGTTTGCGTCTTCGAAATCAGGACATCGATCCTTCGGCCGTGCCGATGAATTGCCCGTTTCAACAGGATTTCAGCGCTAAATGTCGAGGTTTGTCACGTTGAGCGCGTTCGATTCGATGAACTCGCGCCTCGGCTCCACCTGGTCGCCCATGAGCACGGTGAAGAGCTCTTCCGAGTCGACGGCGTCGTCGACGCGCACCTGCAGCAGCGTACGCGTGTCGGGGTCCATGGTCGTCTCCCAGAGCTGGTCCGGGTTCATCTCGCCGAGGCCCTTGTAGCGCTGCACGTCCAGGCCCTTGCGTGCCCGCGCGTCCACGTAGTCCCAAAGAGCGTCGACGTCGGCGAGCTCGACCTCGTCGCCCAGCTCGCCCTTCTTGTCGCGCACCTGCACGACGAAGGGGAGCGCGCCAAGGGCGCGGATGCCGGCCTCGATCTGCCGGAGCTCGGTCATCTCCCCACCGCTCAGGAGCTCGAAGTCGAAGCGGCTCTCCCGCGTGGCGACGCCGAAGCGCGAGCGGACCAGCGCCGCGAAGCGGCCGTGCTCCTCGTCGCGCTCGAGCTCGAGGGTCAGCGACTGCAGGTCGTCGTGCTTCTCCCGGAGCCGGGCCTCGACCTTCCCGAAGACCTCGCGCAGCCGCGCCTCGTCGGAGAGATCGCCGACGTCCAGGCTCGTCGCCCGGATCACGGCCTCGAGCACCCGGGGCTCGGCCCGACGGCGGAGGCGCTGCACGAGGCGCCGAGAGCGGCGGATCTCGTCGAGGAGCTTGAGCAGCGTGTCGCCCTCGAGCGTCGCGTCGCCGCCGCGCGTGCGGAGCACGAGGCCATCAGCGCCGCCGTCGACGAGGTAGAGGTTCAGCTCCTCGTCGGTCTGCAGGTAGCGCACCTTCTTGCCGCGCTTGGCGCGGTAAAGCGGTGGCTGGGCGATGTGGAGGTAGCCGTTCCGGATGAGCTCCGGCATCTGCCGGTAGAAGAAGGTGAGCAGGAGCGTCCGGATGTGCGCGCCGTCCACGTCGGCATCCGTCATGATCACGACGTGGTGATAGCGGAGCTTGTCGATATCGAAGTTGCCGCCGCCCTCGACGCCGCAGCCGAGCGCCGTGATGAGCGTCCCGATCTCTGCGCTCGAGAGCATCTTCTCGAAGCGCGCGCGCTCCACGTTCAGGATCTTGCCGCGGAGCGGAAGGATGGCCTGGAAGCGCCGGTCGCGGCCCTGCTTCGCGCTGCCGCCCGCCGAATCACCCTCGACGATATAGATCTCGCCTTCCGTCGGGTCCTTGGTCTGACAGTCGGCCAGCTTGCCCGGGAGCGTGCTTGCGTCGAGCGCGCCCTTGCGCTGCACCATCTCGCGGGCCTTGCGGGCGGCCTCGCGGGCGCGGGCGGCCACGACGCATTTGTCGATGATCTTGCGGGCCGACTTCGGGTTCTCCTCGAGGTACTGGGAGAGCCGATCGCCGACGACGCCTTCGACGATGCCCTTCACCTCGCTCGAGACCAGCTTGTCCTTGGTCTGCGAGCTGAAGGCCGGGTCCGGATGCTTGATCGAGATGATGGCCGTGAGGCCCTCGCGCACGTCCTCGCCGCTGAGCGGGCTCTTCAGGTCCTTGAGCAGCCCCTCGCGGTTGCCGTAGCCGTTGATGGTGCGCGTGAGCGCCGTGCGGAGCCCCGTGAGGTGCGTGCCGCCGTCCTTGTTCCGGACGTTGTTCGTGTAGCAGCTGATGGCCTCGGAGTAGGCGTCGGACCACTGCATGGCGATGGCGACCTCGACGCCGTCGCGGTTTTCGAGAAGCGAGATGACCTCGTCGTGGAGCGCCTGCTTCTTGGCGTTGAGCGTCTCGACGAACTCACGGATGCCGCCCTCGAAGGCGTGCACCACGCTGCGGTCCTCCTCGTCGCCGCGCTCGTCCGTGAGCGTGATGCGGAAGCCCGCGTTGAGGAAGCTGATCTCCCGGAGCCGCGCGCTCAGCGTGTCGAAGCTGAAGTCGACCATCGTGAAGATCTCCGGGTCGGGCTTGAAGGAGATCTTGGTGCCGGTCTTCTCGCTCGTGCCGATGGCCTCGATGGGCGCGACCGGCGCGCCCTTGCGATACTCCTGGAACCAGACCTGGCCGCCCCGGCTGATCTCCATCTGGAGCCACTCGGAGACCGCGTTGACGGCGCTGACGCCCACGCCGTGCAGCCCGGCCGAGACCTTGTAGGAGTCGTTGTCGAACTTCCCGCCCGCGTGAAGCTTGGTCATCACGACCTGCGCCGCGGAGACGCCCTCGGTGGGGTGCGTGGCCACGGGGATGCCTCGGCCATGGTCGACCACGGTGAGCGAGCCGTCGCCGTGGATCGTGACTTCGATGGAGTCGTTGTGGCCCGCCAGGTGCTCATCGACGGCGTTGTCGACGACCTCCCAGACGAGGTGATGGAGACCGGTCCCGTCGTGGGGGTCACCGATGTACATGCCGGGGCGCTTCCGCACCGCCTCGAGGCCTTCGAGCACCTGGATACTGGACGAGCCGTAGCCGTCCTCCTTGGCAGCGGTCTCGCCCGCGCCCTTCTCTTCGGTCATCGATGCTCCTGGTCGAGCGGCCTCGGAGGCCGCGCCGAGCGCACGTTTTACACCCGCGCGCACACGCGCGCGTAGCATAGCGCGTACCGATCCGAGGAGCGAGTCCCCGCCCGGTGGAGTTTGGCAACGCTTGGTATCCTCCACGACCGAGGAGTGGGGGGCAGCTAGCCGCCCGTGGCCGTGGAGGCGGGGAGCATGGTCGAAGGCCCAGACAAGCAGCTCGGCGAGGCCGTGCTGGAGGCGCGGGACCTGACGAAAGTGTACCGAATGGGCGAGGTCGACGTCCATGCGCTCCGAGGCGTGGATCTCACCCTCCGGGCGGGAGAGCTCATGGTGCTTCTCGGCGCCTCGGGGTCGGGAAAGTCGACGCTCCTCAACATCCTGGGTGGTCTGGACTCGCCGAGCTCGGGCACGGTCGCGTACCGCGGCGCGGACCTCACCCACGCCACCGGCGCCCAGCTCACACGGTACCGGCGCGAGCACGTGGGCTTCATCTTCCAGTTCTACAACCTCATCCCGAGCCTCACGGCGCGGGAGAACGTGGCGCTCGTGACCGATCTGGTCTCGACCCCCATGGCGCCGGAAGAAGCCCTCGAAGTGGTGGGCCTGGGCCCGCGCATGGACCACTTCCCGAGCCAGCTCAGCGGCGGCGAGCAGCAGCGCGTGGCCATCGCCCGGGCCATCGCCAAGCGCCCGGACGTGATGCTCTGCGACGAGCCGACGGGGGCGCTCGATTACCGCACGGGCGTGCTCGTGCTCGACGTCCTGGCGCGCATCAATCAGGACCTGGGAACGACCACGGCCATCATCACGCACAACGCCCCGGTGGGCGCGATGGCCGAGCGCGTGGTGACCCTCGCCGATGGCGCCATCGCCGAGACGCACGAGAACGAAGCGCCCGTGGAAGCGAGCTCGCTGCGCTGGTGAAGCGATGAAGGCGCTCGACCAGAAGCTGGCCCGGGACCTGCGGACGCTGGGCGGCCAGATCCTCACGATCGCCCTGGTGGTGGCCAGTGGCGTGGCCTCCTTCACGACCGTCCGCGGCGCGTACGGCTCCCTTGCGCGGGCCCGCGCCGATTTCTACTCGGCACAACGCTTCCCCGACGTCTTCGCTCGCTGCGAGCGAGCGCCCCGCTCCGTGCTCGAACGTCTCGAGCAGGTGCCCGGCGTGGCGGTGATCGAGGGACGGGTGACGGAGCAAGCATCGCTCCCGCTCCCCTGGATGACGGAGCCGGCGAGCGCGCACGTGGTGGGATTGCCGCCGGGCGGTCCGCGCCTGAGCTCGCTCCACCTCCGCTCGGGACGACCGCCCCGGCCGAACGATGACGACGAAGTGCTGCTCAGCGACGCCTTCGCCGACGAGCACGACCTCGCGCCCGGGAGCACGGTGCCCGCGATTCTCGGCGGCGTCTTCCGCGAGCTTCGCGTCGTCGGCGTCGCCCTCTCCCCGGAGCACGTGCTCGTCGTTGCGGCCGGCGACATCGCGGTCGACAACCGGCGCCGGGGCATCGTCTTCATGAACGAAGACGCGGTGGCCGCCGCGACGGGCCGCGAAGGCGCCTTCGACGACGTGGTCGCGCAGCTCTCGGCGGGGGCGTCCGAGGAGGCCGTGCTCGCAGCCTTCGACCGCATCCTCGAGCCCTACGGGGGCTACGGCGCCCATGGGCGCGACCGGCAGCTCTCGAACTTCATCCTGAGCGGAGAGCTGGCGCAGCTCGAGAACATGGCGACGCAGATCCCGCCGCTCTTTCTGCTGGTCGCGGCGTTTCTCCTGCACGTGGTGCTGACGCGCCTGGTCCAGCTGCAGCGTTCGCAGGTCGCGGCGTTGAAGGCCCTTGGCTACGACGACCTCTCCATCGGGCTCCACTACCTCAAGCTCGCGAGCGTCATCGTCGCCCTCGGGGCGGCGCTCGGGCTGGCGCTGGGGCAGTGGTTCGGGGGCGGCCTGATCGACCTCTATCGGGACTACTTCCGCTTCCCGACGCTGGAGGCGCGAGTCGACGTGGCGACGGCCGTGGCCGCCGTCGCCGTGAGCGCCATCGCGGCGACCGTCGGCACCTTCACGAGCGTGCGCAGCATTCTCCGCCTCGCGCCCGCGGAGGCCATGCGACCCCCGGCGCCTGCCCGCTACCGCCGCGGGCTGACGGATCTCCCCGGCGTGCGGCGCTTCGTGCCGCCTGCGCTGCAGATGACGCTGCGCGAAGTTCAGCGGCGGCCCGTCCGGCTCTTGCTCAGCAGCCTGGGCATCGCGGCCAGCCTCGCGCTGCTCGTGCTGGGGCAGTTCTTCGGCGACGCGATGGCCTGGCTCACCGATACGTACATGGAGCGGCAGCAGCGCTGGGACGTACAGGTGACGCTCCGGGAACCGCGAGACGTGGGAGGCCTGGCGACCTTTCGCCAGCTCCCCGGGGTCACGCGGGCCGAGGGCATGCGGCAGGTGCCCGCGCGCGTACGCGTGGGGCCGCGGGAGCGTGAGGTCGCGCTCCAGGCGATGGTGCCGGACCGGGGCGCAGAGGGGCTGCAGCGCGTCGTCGACTCCGAGGGGAACGTCGTGGAGCCACCCGTCGACGGTCTGCTCATGACCTCGAAGCTCGCCGAGATCCTCGGAGCGCAGCCGGGGGACGGGATCACCGTGGAGGTGCTCGAGGGCTCCCGGGAGACGCTCACGCTGCCGCTCACGGCGACGGTGGAGGAACCCTTCGGCTTGCAGGTCTACATGCGCTCGGGCGCGCTTCATGCGGCGCTCCGCCAGGAGCCGATGGTGACGAGCGTGCTGCTCCAGGTAGACGGGCTCGCCGCGAGCAGCGACGCCGAGGCGGCGCGAGATCTCGACCAGCGCCTCGCGCGCATGCGGGACGTGCTGGGCTTCGTGCACCGGGCCCGGATGATTCAGGAGTTTCGGGCGCAGAGCGCGAAGAACATCGGCGTCTTCTCGCTCGTGCTCACGCTCTTCGCCGCGACCATCGCCATCGGCGTGGTCGACAACAACGCGCGGGTGAGCCTGAGCATGCGGCGACGCGACCTGGCGTCGCTGCGCGTGCTCGGGTTCTCGCGGGCGGAGATCAGCGAGATCCTGCTGAGCGAGATCGCGCTCCAGGTGCTCCTCGCGCTGCCGCTCGGGCTGGTGTTCGGGAACGCGATGGTCACGTCCATGGCGGCAGGCGTGGCGGACCCGGAGGTGTACCGGCTTCCGGTGATCGTCACCGCGCAGAGCTACGCCTTCGCGGCCGGCGTGGCGCTGGCGGCAGCAGCGTTCAGCGCGCTGCTCGTGCGCCGGAAGCTCGACCGGCTGGATCTGATCGCGGTGCTCAAGACGAGGGAGTGAGGCTGATGGGCGACGACGACGGAAGCGGGCGGAAGCTCGGCAAGCAGGTGCAGCGGGGCGCATCGGTGCTGCTCGGCCTCGGCGTGGTGGCGATGATCGTGGTGGGGACGCTCCCGAAGCCGCTGGCCGTGGAGGTGGCGGCCGTGACCGAGGGCCCGCTGGTCGTCACCGTGGACGAGGACGGCGTGACCCGTGTGAAGGACCGCTACCTGGTGAGCGCGCCCCTCTCGGGGAACGTCGGGCGGAGCTCCCTCGACCCCGGAGACGAGGTCGCGGCCGGGACCGTCGTGGCGCGGCTGGTGCCGCTCCAGGCGCCGATGCTCGACGAGCGGAGCCGGCTCCAGGCGGAAGCGCGCGTCGACCAAGCGCGGGCGGCGGCGCGGCAGGCGCGCGCGGCGATGTCGCGGGCCAACGCCACGCTGGAGTACTCGCAGGGCGAACGGACGCGGCAGGAGGCCCTCGAGGGCAGCGGAGGGACGCCGGGGCAGGCTGCGGACCGGGCCCGCTACGAGGAGCGAAGCGCCCGGGAAGCCCTCTCCTCGGCGCGCTTCGGGCTGCGCGTAGCGGAGCACGAGGTAGAGCTCGCCGAGGCGGCGCTTGGGCGCTTCGGGACGTCTCGCCGGAGCGGCTCGTCCGCGCGGGACCCGAAGGACGAGGAGGTGCTGGAGGTGAGCGCGCCGGTCGCGGGTCGCGTGCTCCGTGTGCTCCAGGAGAGCGAGGGCGTCGTGCAGCCCGGGACGCCGCTCCTGGAGGTGGGCGACCCCGCGGCGCTCGAGATCGTGGTTGACGTGCTCACGACGGACGCCGTGCGCATCGACGCAGGGGCGCCGGTGGAGATCGTGCGCTGGGGCGGCGAGGAGGAGCTCGCGGCGCACGTCGTGCGCGTGGAGCCCTCGGCCTTCACCAAGGTGAGCGCGCTCGGCGTGGAGGAGCAGCGCGTGAACGTGATCATCGAGCTCGACGCGCCCCGCGAGAGCTGGGCGCCGCTCGGCGACGGCTTCCGCGTGGAGGCGCGCATCGAGCTCTGGCGAACGGACGCGGCGCTCACGGTGCCAGCGAGCGCGCTCTTCCGCGACGGGGAGGGCTGGGCGGTCTTCGCCGTCGACGGCCAGGACGGCGAGGGCACGGCGGAGGTGCGCCCCGTGAGCCTCGGGCGGCGAAACGGCTTCGCGGCGGAGGTGGCCGAGGGACTCACCGAGGGTGACCGGGTGGTGGTGCACCCCGGCGATGCGCTCGAGGACGGCATGGAGGTGTCCTGGCGACCGTGAATGGCGCGCACACCGTGGCTGAACGGCCCGCGGAGCGTCACGGTTCGGCGCATCGCTCGGACGAAAGGAGGGCGGAACGGGCGTTGCTTCGAGCGAAGGCATGCGCCTTCTTCGCCTCGCCGCAGTGGTCCCCTTCGTAGCCGCCCTCTTCGCCCTGCCGCTGATGGGCTGCACGATCTTCGGCGCCGCGCTCGGCGGCGCCGTGTGCGACGGGAACCGGCAATGCGTGCGGGACTTCGTGCGCGCGGGGGCGCACGCGGACATCGCCGTGGCGCAGGCCGTGGCGGAGAATCAGCGTGAACGGCTCAGGGACTACGAGTGCCACGACAAGCTCGGCCGTCCGCTGGTGGTCGAGGCGCGGAGCCGCCGCGCGGCGCGCGACTGGTGCGACGCGAACGGCTGCGTCTGCGACTGAACGCGCTCAGCGGCTGAAGGCGTAGGCCACGGCGACGGTCAGGGCCATGGTGATCACGAAGGCGAGGAGCTTCCGGCGCTCGTCCGTGGGGACGCGGAAGTCGACGCTCGCGGGGAGGGGCGCGACCGGCGGCGTGGCGGGCTCCGGCGCCCGCGGCGCGAGCTCGCCCAAACCCGTCAGGCGCACCTTGCGGCCCCGCGCGGACGGGACGACCACCAGACCCGTCGCGAGGCTCCGGTAGCCCCCCGCTCCGCCGATCTCGGGCGGGAGCGCCTGCTCCTGGAGCATGCCCTCCACGCGGATGCGATCGCCCGGCGCCAGCACGTGCTCGGTGCGCTCCGTGAAGCGCTGCACCGTGACCTCGGCCTCGATGCCGTCGGCCAGGTACCGGTTCTTGGCGATCCAGCGACGCTGCCCGACCGGATTTCCACCGATGTGTACGTTGCCGTTGTGCTCGGCGCGGATGGCGCAGAGCAGCGTCGCGACCTTACGGAGCCGCTTCTGCTCGCCGCGCTCTGCCGAGGTGATCGTGCCCTCGCGGGAGCGGTCCTTGAGGGCGCCGAGGCGCTTGCTGACGGCCTCGATGTCTTTCTCGACGCGCTCCTCGAGGTCGCGCTCGACGTCGCCTCGGAGCCGCACGGCGAGGTGCTCGATGGGCACGAGCACCCGCTCGCCGCCCACGAGCTCGAGCCAGAAGGGCCGCGCCTCTACCTCCGGAGGCCCGGCGTCGAGGCCGCCGCGCACGTCCCAGTAGACGCACTCCTCGCCGCCGAGCTTGGCGCGCAGCGTGGGACCGGCGGCGACGACGGTCCCCTCGAGCCGTAGCGGCGTACCCCGCGCGAGCTGCCCCATGGCTGCATGCTACCCGTCGCCGCGCTCTCCCGGGGAGCGCGCTAACCGCGTTCTTCGACGCGGCCGTCGGCGTGCTTGGCGAAGCGGCCCTGGCTGCGGGGATGCACGATGCCCTCGCGGTCCCAGGGCCAGCCGCCGAACTGCGTCCGCTGATACTCGACGAAGGCCGCCTGCAGCTCCGCGCGGGTGTTCATCACGAAGGGGCCGTGGTGCGCGACCGGCTCTCCGATGGGGCGGCCCTGAAGCATCAGAAGCTCGGCGCCTCGCGCGCCGGCGACGAGCGGGAGCGCTGCCTCCGGCCGCACGAAGATCTGGGCCGGCTCGGGGAAGCGCTTCCCCGCGACCTCGAGGTCGGACCCGGCATGAAAGTAGAGGCTACGCGTCGTCTCCGCGTGTGCCGGCGGGAGCACGAAGCGCGCGCCGGGCGGGAGGTCGAGGGACCACACGGCCACGTGCGACGCGGGATCCGCCGCCCACGAATCGGGGGGCGGGGGCGTCGGCGCCACGCTTTCGTAGGCACCGACGAAGGTAGTGAGCGTCGTGACCTTGCCCTCCGCATCCTCCACGCGATGCACGGGCGTCTCTTCCCGCCAGAGCATCGTGAAGTGCGGCGCGACGAGCTTCCCCTTCGCCGGCAGGTTGAGCCAGATCTGAAAGAGCTCGAGCGGGTTGTCCGCATCGCGCTCCCGGAGCGGGAACATCTCGGAGTGCACGATGCCCTTCCCCGCCGTCATCCATTGACCGTCGCCGGGGCCGAAGCGCGCCGTGGCGCCGAGGGAGTCCGCGTGGTCGCAGTAGCCCCTGCGCGTGACCGTGATGGTCTCGAAGCCGCGGTGCGGATGCTGCGGGAACCCCGGCACCACGTCCCCGTGGTACATCGACCAGCCGTCCTGCCGGCCGAAGTCCATGCCGATGTCCCGGCCGCGCAGGAGCGTGGGATCCGGTCCTTGCGTCTCCTGGCCGGCCGGATAGTCGTCCCGGTGGTAGGCGCAGAAGAGGAAGGGATCCTGAGTCTGGAAGTGCGTGCCCAGGGGGCCCGCCGCGAGGAGGGGAGAGTCGTCGCTCACGTCGCAGAGTCGCGCGACGGAGCGCTCCCGCTACGGCCTCGGCGTTCCCGCCGCGCAACGGTGCGTTCGACTCACCAGTGCGCGCGGACCTCGAGCTCGCCCCACTGGTGCCAGTCCGGATGCAGGCGCTGGCGCGGGACGTTGTCGAAGGTCCGCTGCCGCCAGACCTGGTGGTAGGCGATGGACCACGCCGCGCGCGCCGAGCAGCCCCCGCGGCGTCGGCGGTGCCACCGGAGCTGGGCCCCGAGCCGGAAGCCCGCCACGACGCTCCGTGCGTCGAGGGAGGGCACCACGGGCGCTCCCTCCGACTCGACGAAGCGGTCGTAGCGACGGAGCTCGAGCACGCTCCCCGCCGTGAAGCCGCCGGCCAGGCCCGTGGCCGCCGAAGGCACGAGCAGCGCCGGCTCCAGTGCCGTCAGCACGGCGTGGCCGCGCAGGCCCCGGATCGCCGCGACGCCGGCCCCGAGACGCAGCCGCCGGCGCACGTTGCCGGCGTCGCCGAGGCCCAGCCCGGCGACGACGAGCGTCCAGCG
>ERZ1740059.1095-NODE-1095-length-13819-cov-9.706335_pt1 | contig 13819 bp, 8 predicted proteins | sample MGYA00581744_ERZ1740059 | MGnify/ENA primary metagenome ERZ1740059 (study PRJEB43018, sample SAMN04849738) | marine metagenome | isolation source: floating plastic debris | place: Pacific Ocean | collected 2008-08-28 | study: EMG produced TPA metagenomics... | reverse complement strand
GAAGGAGAACTCGGTTGTTTGGGTTCTTTGGAAACTGGAATGGGTGACAAGGAAGATGGACACGGTGCTGAAGGAGTTCTTACTAAAGAACAACTTTTAACAGATCCTGATGAGGCTGTTGAATTTGTAGAAAGAACCCAAGTTGACGCATTAGCAGTTGCCATCGGAACTAGCCACGGTGCTTACAAGTTTACTCGTAAGCCTACTGGTGAAATTTTGGCAATCAGCCGAATTGAAGAAATCCACAACCGTTTACCTAACACCCACCTTGTAATGCACGGTTCTTCTTCCGTACCTCAAGAGTGGTTGGATATGATTAACCAGTACGGTGGTAAGATTCCTGAAACCTACGGTGTACCTGTTGAAGAAATCCAAAAAGGTATTAAGAGTGGTGTACGTAAAGTAAACATTGACACCGATAACCGTTTGGCAATCACCGCTGCTTTCCGCGAAGCTGCTGCGAAAGATCCAGCCAATTTTGACCCCCGCCATTTCCTCAAGCCTTCCATTAAGTACATGAAGCAAGTTTGCTTGGATCGCTATCAAGCGTTTGGTACCGCAGGGCATGGTAGCAAGATTAAGCAAATTCCTCTAGATGAGTTTGCTGCTAAGTATGCTAGTGGCGAACTTGCTGCTAAAACTAAGGCTGCTGCTAAAGTTTAATTTTTAAAATCAATAAGTAAATAGGGGCACAAGGATTATAGTGTCCCTAAGTTACTGAGGATTCTATCAAGGATGACTAAACCGGGTAAGTATTGTTCCCGGTTTTTTTGTTTTGATATTGGTTAGTGATTTGTTGTTGTATGTAGGTTTGAGTACTATAATTTTTGCATCGAGGAATGGGGATTTTTGAGAAGTCCACCACATTCCAATTTGGCTGTATCGAATAATATGAGGGAGTAGTTAATAAAATTTAACTGATTTCTCCGGAATTATGCGTAATTTTGAGTGAGCTTCATAACTATACTATTCATAGTATTCACAAGCCAGTCCCTATGAAAAATTTTTCATAGTGAGTACCTGCCATGGGAATCATGAAAAATAATATTTTATACATTTAGAATCCTACAGTTTAAGATCGGAACTGAAGTTGAAATTAATACTTCTTACCGATCGAGCCTTTGCCCATCACGGCGACTACCTTTTTTTGTCAGTCAGGGAATAGATTTAATAGTTAAGAAAATTTGTATAAATGCAAAGAGTTTTCTCAAATTGGTATACAAATAATTGAAATATATTTAAAAATTATCACACTGTATTGCTCTAATTGGAAAATTTTAGTTTTAGCAAGTGTAAAAGGAGATTTGATGAGATCGAATCTTATATTTGTCATCTTACTAGGAATGACAACTTTAACTAGTATTTATGGATGTGAATTCGGTTCTAGTTTCAACACTCAAGCTGAAATTCAGCCTCAAAAAAAACAGGAAATAAAGGTTAATGGTTCTGGTTCGGCTTATAAACCTTTAAAATTATTAGCAGCTGCTTACGAGGAAAAAAATCCCAATATAAAAATCGTTTTTTACCCAAGTAGTCAAACTAGTGGAGGTGTAAGAAGTGTTAAAGATGGTGTGATTAGTATTGGTGTTAGCAGTCGTGATTTAACAGCAGAAGAAAGTAAGGGTATTGAATATAGAGTTTTTGCGAAAGATGCTTTAGTCGTAGCTACCCATGAAAATGTCAAAGGGGTAGCAAATTTAAGCACTGAGCAACTTAAAGCTATCTATAGAGGTGATATTAATAATTGGCAAAAATTAGGTGGTCCAAATAATAAAATTGTTGTCCTAGATAGGGCTGAAGATGAAGCTAGTAAGATTCTTATTCGCAAGCATTTCCTAGGAAAATACTTACGAGTTACTTCTAAAGCAGCACTGATGTTAAAAGAAAAGCACGTTATTGAAACTCTATTAAGTACTCCCGATACTATTGGTTATTTTTCTTTGGTTAAAGCTACTAGTGAAAATTTGCCAGTTAATACTTTAAGCTTAGATGGAGTGGAACCTACTATAGATAATATTAAAAATGGTAAGTATAAAATGACTCGTAATATCGGAATTGTTTGGAAAACTCAGCCTTCAGCAGCAACTCGTCAGTTTATTGAATTTATATGTAGTGAAGAAGCAGCACAGAAGTTGGAAACAGTGGGTTATGTAAATAATGCAAAGTAAATAAATTAGCTTTCAATAAATGTAGAAGTTTTCAAAAAAGATGAAATGTCATTTTTACTCGAAATTATCTTTACGACACCAGATTACTATTCCTTTTATTACTGTAGTTATTAGTTTATTATTTACAGGAAGTTATAGCGTAGGATATTTTTTAACTATTAATTTAGCAGAAAGAAAAATAGAGTCACTGGAAAAAATATCTTCTTTAATATTGCGTGCATTTGAAAAGGAAGCAAATTCATTAAAATTAAATGCTAGCTTAATTGCAGATACACCAGGAATTGGTGAAACAGTAATAAATGGAGACAAAAGCACATTACTAAGAAATATTTTATCTATAAAATCAACACTAGAATTAGACTTTGTTAGAGTTGTAGACCGGAATGGTCAAATTATAGTAAATTTACAAGAAAGACAATTAGCTTCGAGTAAATTCAAAAATGAAAAAGTTTTACGACAGGTATTAAATGGCGTATATTTATCAACTATCTTATCTGCTAAACGACGTTCTCAGTCAGTTTTAGTTGGCTTTGCACCTATAAAATCAAAAAAAGGTGTAGTGGGAGGAGTCATTTTAGGTACCACAATTAGCGATAATCTTTTAAAGCAAATTAGAAAGGGGAAAAACGAGCAGATTGTTGCTTTTAGTCAGGGAGAAATAATTGCTTCCACCTTAGATATAACTGAAGATGAATTTGGGCAAATACCAATTGAAAATACACCACCAATAGTAATCACATTAGCTTCAGAAAGTTACTTAGCAAAGTCTATATCAATTTCTGGATTCAATAATTCAATCCTAAATTTAGTATTGCTCAAATCACTTGTGCCTCTAGAAAAAGCTCAACAAGATTTATGGACTGCAATTATTCTTTTTACTTTATTAGGAGCTTTAATTGCAATATTTATAGGTAGTTTTATTGCTAAAATTATTACCGAACGCATCCAGAATTTAACTTTAGCCACAAAAAGGCTTGCCACAGGTGATTTTAGTACCGCAATTAATGTAGATGGTAATGATGAAATAACTACCCTCGCTCAAGGTTTTAACTTAATGACAGAGCAACTTACAGAGCGCGATCGCAAAATTCGGTTTCAGCTAGAAGAATTGGAAAATAAAAATGAACAGTTAAAGCAAACGCTACAACAATTACAAGAAGCACAAAATCAAATTATCGCTCAAGAAAAATTAGCTTCTTTGGGTTCCCTAACTGCTGGAATTGCTCATGAAATTAATACCCCAATTGGAATTGGGGTTACAGCTGCTTCTGTCTTAGAAGAGAAGACTAAAAGCTTACTTCAATCTTATGAGAATGGAGAAATGAAGCGCTCGGAATTAAAAAAATATTTGGACAGCGCAGTACAAAGCAGCCAAATGCTTTTAGTAAATTTGAATAGAGCAATCGAATTAATTCAAAGTTTTAAGCAAGTAGCAGTAGATCAATCTAGCGAAGAACGGCGAATTTTTAATGTTAAGGAATATCTGAATGGAATTGTACTACAACTTCAACCAAAGTTAAAAATAACGAAACATAAAATTGATATTCAAGGTTCTAATTCTCTAATTATTGATAGCTATCCTGGTGCTTTTTCCCAGATTATAACAAATTTAATTATCAATTCGCTGATGCACGCTTATGAAGAATCCGAACGCGGAAATATAATTATCAAATACCAGCGTGAAGAAGAAAATTTTATCTTAGAATATCAAGATAATGGTAAAGGAATTCCTCCGGATAATATAAACAAAATATTTGAACCTTTCTTTACTACTAAGCGCAATCAAGGCGGTACTGGTTTGGGTTTGCATGTTATTTATAATATTGTCACTCAAAAACTTTTGGGAAGTATCAATTGTGAAAGTACCTTGGGAATGGGAACAAAATTTATCATTCAGTTTCCGATGAAATCTCCGTAGGTACTAGTATTAAGAGATGCTTGCTATTGCGTATTTAAGATGATTTTATGCTACTTTATATGAATCAAAGTATAGATGAGAATCATAAACTCATGGTTATAGAGGAAGATAACGATGAATTATTCTTTGCGGATGAAGAAAATGATGGATTAGTTTTTGTAGATCGAAATAAAGAACAGCATCGAGGTAGCTGGAAAATTCTTATAGTTGATGACGAAGCTGAAATTCATGATGTGACAAAATTAGCATTGGATGACTTTATCTTTGAAGATAAATATCTGAATTTTTTCAGTGCTTATTCTGGGGAAGAAGCTAAACAAATAATCCAAGAAAATCCCGATATTGCCATGATTTTATTGGATGTAATCATGGAAAATGACAAAGCGGGTTTGGAATTAGTTCAGTACGTGCGTGAAATTTTAGGAAATAAACTTGTACAAATAATTTTACGTACCGGGCAACCGGGACAAATACCGGAAAAAACAGTTATACAAGAATATGATATCAATGGTTATAAAACAAAAACTGAATTAACTGGAATTAAGTTATTTACTATAGTCAGAACAAGTTTAAAAGCCTATAGCGCACTTAGAAAAGAGCGTTATAAATCTGAAAGGTTAGAAAAAACATTAAAGCAACTAAAAGAAATTCAATTCCAACTAATTCAAAGCGAAAAAATGTCATTAATTGGACACTTAGTTGCTGGAGTAGCACATGAAATTAATAATCCTTTGGGATTTATTAATGGTAATATTCAACTTTCTGTTGAGTATATTAAAAATATTTTGAACTTGTTAGATTTATATCAAGCAGAATTTCCAAATACCCCTGCAGCAATTCAAAAGAAAATTAAAGATATAGATTTAGAATATATACGTAATGATTTACCGAAATTAATTGCTTCAATGGAAGATGGTACCGAACGTATTTTTAATATAAGTGATTCTTTAAGAACTTTCTCTAGGTCGGATACAGAGAATAAAGTATATTTTAATATTCACGATGGATTAGATAGTACTATTAGAATTCTTAAACACCGTTTAAAAGCCTCAAATAATCGTCCGGAAATTATAATTTATAAAGATTATACTGAAATTCCTGAAATAGAATGCTTTGCCGGACAGTTGAATCAGGTATTTATGAATTTATTAGCAAATGCTATTGATGCATTGGAAGAATCAAATCAAGGACTTCGTTACGAACAAATTAAAAATAATCCTAATTGTATAACTATTTATACTAAATGGGAAGAAGTTAAAAAATCAGTTGTTGTTAAGATTAAAGATAATGGTGCGGGAATACCAGAAGAAATAAAAAAAAGAATTTTTGATAATTTTTTCACTACCAAAGCTGTAGGTAAAGGTACTGGTTTAGGATTATTTATTGCTAATAAAATTATTACTCAAAACCATAAAGGAATTATTAAAATAAATTCTAAAATTGGAGAAGGTACGGAATTTATTATTACTATTCCGGCTTAGTTAAGCTTAGATAAATAAATGATATTATTAATTGAGTAAATAAAAATCGTAATAAAAAAGACAGACTGTTAAACCTGTCCTACAATTACAAAAATAGAAAAACAAAAACTTAATTACAACCAGATTCCCTTCCAATCAAGGCAACAGCATGAGGTACAGGGCGTGGTGTATAACCCACTAAAGATTGTCCTTTGTAAACCAAGGATGTACTCGCACCGGAATCGAGCATGACAGCGTCTTGAAATCCTGCTTCTGTCAACACTTTGGCTAGCCTTGCCGAATCAAGTTTTTTCGCTGAAACGCCAATAACCGGAATTCCCAATTTATTCATACCCCAAAAAGCCCGGAAGCGCACGCCGTCGGCACCTTGGAGAAAATTAAAGTAATCTGCGGGTTTTGGTTCACCATTTTCAACTAGCCATGCTGCACCTACAAATGCATCGGTAACTCCCGGCATTTCTGCTTGTATACCTTTTAAAGTATTATGTTTGTCTGGCTCAAAAGGTATATAATTTAGTGCATAAGGGCTAATTAAAACTAGCGGACGACCTGCTAATTTTTTATTTTCACCTTTGTTTCCAGGAACGAATTTGTTTGTAGAATAACTGTAAACCGGACCAATCATAACATTGGAATTCAGAAATTTGAGGGAAAAGAAAGTTCCATCTACCGCAGCTAGAGCATTAGTGCCACTTTTAGCTACAACTTCTTCTAATTGATAGCGACTATCTGCATGAATAGTTATGGGTTTACCACCAGAAATTAAGGTTAAGGGTATGTTGCCCACTGTCGTGTCAATACGTTGAATCGGATTGCTAAAGTTAAATCCCGGTTGTAAGGATAATGCGATTGCCCCTCCAATGGGAACCACTGCCTGTAAAGGTGATGGTATGTTAGAAAATATATCTAATGCGTATTCATCAAAGTCACTACCGCTGAGATAACTTGAAAAAGGTGAAGTAAATCTCTGCATGGCAACTTTAAAACCTCGATTTGAGTTGCTTGCTAAATTGGATACCTTGGCGATAGTTTGTAGTAAATTAGAAATTTGCTGATTCAAACCCGTATTTTGTATACAAGCATTGCCTTTATTATTCGCAATTCGAGCAGCAGCAGTCTCCAGCGGAAATAGTTTTAGAAAACTAAATGCATAAACCATTACTAATAAAAGCTTAGTAAGGATTTTGTAAGATTTATTTTCAAGACGGAGAGTTAGAAATTGGTAGCCTAGGATCGGATTTTTAGGTATTAACCTCATACTTCTTTTTCTCAGAAGAATTCGGACTTTTGCCGTAATTACCCTGATATAAAGTCTTGACGTTAATACAATAAAATTTGAGAGTTAAGAATAAACAAACCTGGCTTTAAATATTGTTTTGTTGATACAATTTATTGCTCTAATCGGGAGGGAGTAAGGGAAATTCTTTTTTTTAAATGCTCAAACAAATATTTTAAGTAGCAGAATTTAGAATACAGAAACCCGATATCTGTGAGATACCGAGTTCATTTATGTATTATCCAAAATCCGATCGAGACGTTTCACTGCAACGTCTATAGATATTTTTTAAAGATATCTATTAAAATACTCGATGTTGCAAACTCGGCATTTGACGACGCACTTGTTCAATTCTTGCGGGATTAATTTCAGCGCACGCCACTCCTGGATATTCGCCAGCGTCAGCTAAAATCATTCCCCAGGGATCGACGATCATTGCGTGTCCGTGAGTCTGACGACGGTCGTAATGTATACCTGCTTGAGCAGGAGCGATAATATAGCAGGTGTTTTCAATCGCACGGGCTTGTAGTAAAATTTGCCAGTGGTCTTTACCTGTAAAAGCGGTAAAAGCAGCGGGGACAAACATTACATCGGCACCTTTACTTGCCATGTATCTGTAAAGTTCGGGGAATCTCACATCATAACAAACTGAAAGTCCGATATGTCCCAGTTTTTTCGATAAGTATACTGGAGGTAGTTCCTTGCCAGCCATTACAGTGCTAGATTCTCGATAAGTATTACCATCAGGAAGATTCACATCGAATAAGTGTGCTTTGCGATAGCATAACAATTCCTCACCGTTGGAATCTATCAGCGAAGCGGTATTGTAGACTTTATCGATATTATCCGAAGGAACCGGAAAACCACCACCAACAATATTAACTTGGTAACGCTGCGCCATTGTTTTCAAAAAGATTTGAGTTTCCTTGGCAATAACTTCGGCTTGTGCTAATTTTTCTTTTTCTTCTCCCATGAATGAAAAATTTTCTGGTAAACCCACCAATTGGGCACCTTTATGCACGGCTACATCAATCAATTCCTCAGCCTGTGCTAAATTCTTCTGTAAATCGGGCACGCTTGTCATTTGAATAGCTGCTGCTAGATAAGAGTTCATTGCTGTATTAACCTTCTTAGAATTTACGCAGGATAGTTGATCGAACTATATCTTCAATCTTAAAAATCAAAATATAAAACAGATTGAGTGTAATAACGGCTTAAAAGTAAAAAAAATTTGTCTTTCACTTATGAAAGTAAACCTTATTCATAAATGTATACGTAACTTTCTATTCATCATTCCTGGCAGATTAAGACAAGAGAAATAAGTGTCAATTAGTATTTATGCTTAAGTATGAATAGTATATGAGGTATTAAATTAACTTTTAAATTAATTTTTTTGGGCAATGATGAGTGATGTATTTAAAGATAGTGCATTAGCATAGCTCTGGGAAGCTCGACAAAAATTGTGTATTTTAATCGTTCTTAGGAATCATTTTAATCATTAATTATTTATATAGGTTTCCTAATTGAATTTTGAAAAAAAATCTGAGATTCAAACGCTTATATAGCAAGGCTAGAGCCTAAAAACTCTTTCATAAATCAAATCGGATTTCTATATTAATTAAGTATAATTTAAGTAGGTTGGCGTTGAAAATAGTAATGCCAGATAAGGGAGTAGGGAATAGGGAATAGGAGTAAAGATTTGAGGTTAATTAACATTCTGTAACACAGCTTGGTTTATTTGTGCCGACTTACTTATCGTTAAGAGCATATAAATTATTAGGTAATTTTAGACTAATCTGCCTAACCCATTGCCTTATCTAAACAAATAAAGCCCACCTTATGATGGGCTAATTAATCTGGATTTTCATTCAAAAATAGTATAAAATACTATTGGTTTGTAATTGTGCTAATGTATTTCTTGCCTAGATTTAACAGGACTTGGACGATAGTCAAAATGCCTATGTTGGTGATTTAATGCAATGCTTTATTTTTCCTTGAAAACTTATCGAAGTGTCAGACACCCGACAAAATAAGATGTGCGAGTTGCCGCCATTCCTATTTAAGTGAAAAAATTACAATTACAAATCTAATATTCAATTAAACTAGCAGCATCTATATCTAATAATAAGCTTGCTTGAGGTTGCTTGCGAAGAATGGAAGCTGGGAATCCTTCGCTAATCTTCCCGAATAACATCTCTTCTATTACTTTGGCTTTGTGCTTACCTGGTACAAGACAGATAATTTTTTTCGCAGCACAAATTGTGGGAATCGTAAGGGTAAAAGCGTATTTAGGTACGCTTTCTAAGTTAGGAAAATGACCACCCCGTACTTGTTGCTGACGGTTAACTGAGTCTAATTTTACCAGTTTAACCATGTAAGGGTCATTAAAATCTGCAACAGTTGGTTCGTTAAAGGCTAAATGTCCGTTTTCTCCTATTCCTAAAAAACACAAATCAATCGGTTGTGCTTTTAATAATTTGGAATAGCGATCGCATTCTTGTAATGGCTGTAGCGTATCGCCTTCTATATAGTGGAATAATGAAGGATAAATACGCTTTTCTACACGTTCTTTTAGATAATATCGGAAGCTTGATGAACGATCGCTAGATATACCTAAATATTCATCAAGATGAAAGCATATAATCCGCGACCAGTCAATATTATTTAAATTCGCTAAAGCATCCAGAAATTTAAGTTGGGAATTACCCGTGGCAAACAATACAGTGGCGGTTTGTTTCTGCTTGAGTATTAATTGTAAATACTCTTGAACGATAGTTGCTGCGGATAAAGCAAGTTCAGTTTCCGAGTCATAAATCTGAACTCCTAGGCTATCAACGCGAAAATCTTTTTTAGCGTTTGACATTTGATAACAAAGAAATTGTTTGAGTTAAGTAAACGAGTAAGGGTAGATTTTTGAGCCCACCCATACACGCGCTAGTTACCATAGGTTGTCAGATTTTATTACATCTAATTATAGTTTTTTGTATGCTTGAATGCAGCAATTATTACGAAAACGCACAAAATAATGTAAGCTATTTTATTAAAGTTTATATTTATTTACATTTAAATAGAATAAATTATGTTGACTGCAATTTTGTTTGATTTAGATGGAACAATTGTTAACACCGATCCAATACATTATCAAGTTTGGCATGATATATTACTTGAATATAAGATAGAAATTAACGAAAAAATATATAAATCTAATTTTAGTGGTAGATTAAATCCAGAGATTATTCAAGATGTTTTACCACAACTATCAGCAGCAGAAAACAAAAATTTAGCTGAAGAAAAAGAGGCCAGATTTCGTCAACAAGCATCATTACTAAAACCCATCGATGGATTTGCACAATTATTAGCATGGAGTGAAAAGCATCACCTCAAACGTGCTTTGGTTACCAATGCTCCGAAACTGAATGCATATTTTATGTTGGAAGCTTTGCAATTAAAAGAAGCTTTCGACATCATTGTTTTAGCAGAAGAAGAGGCTGCTGCTAAACCAGATCCTACGCCTTATAAAGTAGCATTGGAAAGATTGAGAGTTACTGCACAACAAGCTATAGCCATAGAAGACTCCCCTTCCGGAATACTTTCCGCAATCAACGCAGGTATCTGCACTTTCGGTATGGCTTCCACTCAAACTCCGAAAACTTTACGGGAGCTTGGGGCATTCATGGCGATTTCCGATTTTGCTGATTCCCAATTGTGGACTTTTTTGGATTCTCAGTTGAGTGGAAGGCAATAAGATTACCTATACGCAGTCTGAAATAAAACCTAGCCTACAATTTTTCGGTAATTTTAGAGCGGGAGGGGAGTAGTCAAGGGTTCCCTGCCAAATTTTTTTCTCCTGAAAAATTTGGCAGGGTGCCCGTCATCAATAATAATCCTACTTAACAATAATTTTTTTCAATTGCAGGATATATGCAACAATTGCTATTTATACAATAAGTATTATCTATGGACGTAAAATAAAGCTTTGTAGAGTTTCGGTGTAAGCTGGTCTTAGTTTTAATATGCATTTAAGAAGAGTTGAATAAATGGTTAAAGTCTTATTCAGCAAGCATCTGAGAATATCTAATTCTGGCTATCGCGAAGTTTATTTTAAGGGCTTTTTTGTCAAATTATCTGTATCAAGATGAGGCTCAGACCAAAGTATATCTGAATACAGGCGATAAAAATTATCAAATACTTGCATAATAAACAGACATCGGTTACATTCGGATGTAAAGTCTAGATCCCAATGGGGGAGGAAGTTTTGGAATATACAAGCTCAATTAAGAATGAGTGAGATATTAATGTAAAATTGTTCACTTTCTTCTACTAAGGGTTTTGTGTAAAATCCTTATCTTGAGACCGATACCAAAAAAATCAAAAAGTGCTTATGCCTAAGTAGAAATGCTACTATTTGGCTTTGTTTTTCATAATATTTATTTTTTTCTAGCTTTATTGAGAATAATTTGCAATATTTGCGATAAGTTAGATATAGTGAGGTCATATAGAGTAAAAATTGTCAAAATATTTGAACAATGAAAAATATGTAAATGTAGTGCCCATTTCAGTAGCTTTTATCACTCGTCATTTCATCAAAAATTCATCTATATTTTTAATTTGTATGATGAGACTTACGGAAAATTACTTACAAAGTTAAGTATTAAGAGTATATACAAGTTTCTGTTATAAATGACAGCGTGTATAAATCACATATAATTTGAGATGTATTACTCCGAAAAAAAACCAAATCTATTCAGTAAAAACCCCAATATCAAGAAAAAATATGTAGAAATAACACACAAAACTAAAGTTATAATAACTATCTATAGAGATAAATTTTGATCTTTTTCGTAATGGCTTAAGCCATTAGTAGCATTTTTTTAGCGCAAGAGAATTTTAATAAGGAAAGTGCTATAAAAGGTCTATAAGGCTTCGGCAAATAAATAAAGTTTGTTGCTATATAAGTATTTCCCTTAGCAGTCTCAAGGAATGCAGCGGAATTATGATTGAGAAAGCTTTGTATTAAGCATAATTCTGAAGGGAGTTGATAGTAAATCAAACTATCTATATGTGTAATATCCTTTTTGCAAAAAAACACTACCAATGTAAGTTCAATGAATACAAATTTTTGTTCTGATGATTCACGAAAAGTAGGAGAAGATATTGTTGGTACTGCTACCAACAATCAAACTTATGTTTTGATAGAATGTCCCCCTCCTTGGAATTCGGATGCTTTTAGCTCTAGATGGGTTCCGGATAATTTGCGATTATTGGTGAAAGAAGCAAAACAAGCAAAGCTGCCGATTAAATTCCAGTTAATTGCTAACGATGTATCGCACAAAGTAGACTATACAACACTGTTGATTTATCACAAAGAAGAAGGAGGAGCTAAAGGCTACTCCAAACGAGAATTTAAGCTCGAAGATATCGAGCAAGCAGCAGCAACTATCAAGAAATGGTTGTGGAGAAAAAATCTCAAATATGAAGTAGATGCAACTACTACCAGAGATATATTAGTTTGTACTCACGGCAGTCACGATAAGTGTTGCGCCAGATACGGAAATCCGTTTTATTTCCACGCTAAGGAGACTATTTCAAGTTTGGGTTTGAATAATGTGCGAATTTGGAAATCTAGCCACTTTGGCGGACATAGATTTGCACCGACAATGATAGACTTGCCAGAAGGAAGATATTACGGCAATCTTGACCAAGAATCATTTAAATCGGTATTGACTCTTACTGGTAATATTAGTTGCTTTAAGGATATTTACCGGGGCTGGGGAATTTTACCAAGATCAATTCAAATTGTAGAGAGAGAATTAATTCTGCGCTATGGATGGGATTGGTTCAATTACAAGGCAGCAGGTAGAATTGTTGAGGAAAGTGCTGATAAGAGTAATGTATTAGCAGAGTTAACTTTTGAGAAGCCGGATGGTTCGGTTTATACCTACCAGGCTAAACTTGTTAAAGACAATAGCAAGACACAAACACTCAAAACTTCTTGTAATGCCAAGCATGAAAATGTATTGGTTAAATATGCTGTTGCAAGTATGTGGCTGGCTTCTAGACAGTTAGTAAAAGTAGCTAGCTAATTCATGGAGTATGAAAGAATGCTTATACTGCAAGCTTTTTATCTGAGTGCTTGTTGTCTACAAATTGAAACTGTTAGCACAATGGAATATTGATTCTCTTCGTTTAATTCCAAGGTAGCAATTTTAGTTGCCGGGTGTTTCTTCCAATCGTGTGTTTCCTAGTATTTCATACTTGTCACTTATAACAATCGTTTTTCAGTTTACTATTAGATTGTTTTTTTGATTTAGACTGAGCGTAATTTAACATCAAAATATAATTATCTAGGATTTAGATAATATTTTGTCCATCAAAAACCCGGTTTTTTCAACAAACCGGGTTTCTTAGCATCTCAAGTAAAGGTTAAAATTTAGGATTTTCCAAGAATTACCCTTTATTCTACCTATTTATCCGGTCTGATACTCATGTACTTATCTATCCGAATATCGTTGATAATGGTGTAAATTTGATTTTGCGGTGCACCTAAAGTTTTGAGTAAATGAGTTCCTAATTCTAATGCCGCTTCAAATTCTGGCTGTACTACTTCCCTTGCACCCATTTGAGTCAGAATATCTATTTCTTTATCAGAGTGCGATCGCACTATAATATCTAACCCAGGAGCTATTGACAAAGCGCGTTCGAGTAGTAATCTCGTGCTTGCTGGATCTGGTAAAGCTATTACTAAGGCTTTGGCTTTTTCTAAATGGGCTTTTTCTAATACTAATTCGGAATCTGCATCGCCAAATAGATAAGGTATATTTTTATTTCTGAGTCTTTGAATTGCGGCTTCGCTATTATCCATAACCATGAGTGGATAACCTTGGCTTTGCAATATTTTCACCACTACTTGTCCTACTCTACCATAACCTGCGACAACTACGTGAGAACTGATTGTTTCTGGAATTGATAGACTTTT
>ERZ1740059.1094-NODE-1094-length-13830-cov-12.146860_pt1 | contig 13830 bp, 5 predicted proteins | sample MGYA00581744_ERZ1740059 | MGnify/ENA primary metagenome ERZ1740059 (study PRJEB43018, sample SAMN04849738) | marine metagenome | isolation source: floating plastic debris | place: Pacific Ocean | collected 2008-08-28 | study: EMG produced TPA metagenomics... | reverse complement strand
TGTAGATAATGCTAGTTGCTCGATCCACTCTCGATATAGCAGTGCCAGGGGAGCTCATAGTAACGAACAGGTTAGAATTATTTCATATCAGTGTAATGCCAGGAAGTACTCCTTGTTAATACCAAATGTGATAACTTTTGCATCAAAAACTACAATTTTGGACATTTTTTGGCCAATACACAATTGCATTTATGTGATGTCCTGAATTACACACTGTGCTTGTTTTGTGTGTTCAAGTTCAATACCACCAACTGTTTTCTAAGTTTCAGACATTTAAACATTCTATTTATAAGTCTAATGTCATAGTCAGAGCGCGGTGCTGAAAGTACTATAAGTGGCTATTTTTATATTAGGAGGAAAACACTGACAGCGGCTCAACAGCATCATCCTCAGCAATGGTCAGGTCTGCTAGAGGGGTGTTTGGTAATGGTGATATACAAAACATAGCTAACGGAGCAGGTAATCTTCCTTCCTCAAGTGGATTCAGTAAATATCGAGATCCCAGGCATTACCGACCATCATCTGGCAGACCTAGAAATGAATTTCTCTCCGCAGCGGATGTTCACAAGTGAGTTGTTAAAATTATAGGCATAAATTATTATTGCAGTTATATCGAAGGTACTGCTCTGTATTTCTGCAGATACATTAGTGAACCAGTATTCCATTTACCACCCACTACTCTTATGATTTTTAGGTGCTCTAGTGAACCATTGACACATCCGATTATGATACACAGGACTTACTCAGAGTTGCCCTCTCTTTCTCAAACTAAGACCAAAGACGGAGGACCAAATACATTTCCACCACTCTCTCATCCACACAATGATAACAAACATATGGAAGGGATTGCAGCGTCCAAACTAAATGTCGATATTGAGCAGAAATCAGCTCCAGGTCCAATAGAAACAGGTGAGACAAGTTTTCATGAATTGTTCTAGGTTCTGAATACACTGGCAGAAACCAATATCCAAGGATGCATATGACCACCTGTTCATGCAAACATCTGGCCCAAAAAATGCATACAGAGTGTGTTTGGTTAAGGTGCCCCACACCTTTTACTGCAGATTCCATTGTATTACATGCAAGCTGGCGCCAGGCCTTCTGACACGGTTGTTTTGATGACCCTTTGTTAGTTTTAGAACAATACAATGTGCATACATAAACAAAAACTTGATAAAAAAGCCTACTTTTATAACATATTTACAATATACCACTGATGACATACAAAGTAACTTCAGTTCCATGTCTTTAGTGAAAAAATGAAACAATTATAATTGTAAGCGGGTAGTGGTTGAAAGCAGGTATTATTTAGGGTGACATTATTTAGAACCTAAAAGCTACTGATTCTGTCTTTTGTGTTAGGTGACCATCATCATCAGCAGGAATTGACCAGACCTAACACAACACAGGGCCGTATAGAGGCTAATGCCATGCGAGGTGACCATGAGACACGTTGTAGTTCTGACAGTGAGGGGGAGACAACGGCTAGTAGCGTGACATCCCCCAGTCAAATGTATCAGACACTTGAACAGCCCTCCCGTATTCTGTGAGTGATATGAATGATATATCAATTTGTGTGGTAATGTTATTATATACCCGAAGATTATTGAGAAAGTAACTCAGTATTTTCGATGCACAGCCAGTCTCCTGCACAGCCAATTGACCAAACGCCGCTGGGAAGGGCAATGTAAATATTAAAAATTGTATGCTTAGCTCATTAACATTACATCAATAATCTGTATCAGAATTAATCCTAATCGATGACAGCCTTGGACAATGGTCATTTCTACAAGTACCATACGCTGGTACTACCCGTAGTACATGATACTCCGATGTCCATCAAAATAGGACATTAAGACACTATTGGGAAATAACTTTCTTGAAATGTCATTGGCCTGAAGAGAAATTCATTTGACATAAATTTATCACATTCAAATGACGGTAATATATTTGCATCAACCTGCAGACCAAATTTATTTATTTGGTGCCAGATTGCTAGCATTAGCAGATATTTCAAGTTATTTTAAGATAATTTTTAAATCTGTTAGCGATTAAAATTCAAATGTAATGGCTCAAGGCAATAACCCAATAGACATATCAATCAACTAAATTCAACAGGTTTGATGGAGCAAGGTGTGAAACCAATGGATTAATCTGCAATTTAACAGATTGCATTAGATATTTATTTCCCCATAATTAATTTTATTTCAACCACACATTCTTTCTTGTAAACTGGTACTCTGATATCTTGGACAATTGCGATGAGCCATTGTTATGACATTACAACCCTAATGAATGTTGCAAAATTGGCTACCATGAGGAGATACACATTTTGAAACAAAGAAGTCTGTCATTTATATGACTATATACACACAGCAATCTTGTGTTATTTCTAGCTTATCTGATATTTGCTGGCAGCGTTTTGCCATCTCAAGTGCATACTGCATTGTTCATCAGTATATTTCGGTTTTTGATACATATTTGGGGATCAGAATCAATGATATTATCTGCTATTCTCTTTGAATATGTGTAGAACTGCCAAATATACCCTGATCGTGTATTGCATATTTCTTGGTAGTATGATCATAATGCACCATACATGCTCCCCTCGTCCACGAACCTATTGCTAACTCAGCACATTGATATTCTCAGACTTATACGGCACATGGAGTATGTCGCTACTGTCATGAGAAAACGAATGCATGCACAAATCTTTGAGGCAAATAAACCTGTCTTCATGCAAAAAATATTGGACCAGAACGAAGTACAGTACGGGTATCAGAATGAAAAGTAAGCCAGCTATGGTATAGAGCCTCTCAGACTTCACCAGCAAGACAACTTCTCTAATCTCATTTTTTTCAATTTAACATCACTTTGTCTCAGCTCATTATCAACCCTCTATTTCTTTCAAACTCTACAGCACTTCATGAAACTCTCACCTTTGCATCCCAACCAATAACAAGCATCTCATTCAAAATTGATTTATTTTTTAGGCATCCCTGTAACATTTATGTATTGTTCATTCTCTGTAGATACGTAAAGATTGGTATGGGAGAATTTGGAGAAGTTCTGTATGGAAGGATTAAAGAAAGTGGGCAGCTGGTAGCCATCAAGGCTCTGAAGCGAGATAAGACTGACCTGTTTGCATTACTGCAGGAAGCTTTATTGCTACAGATAGCCAGCTCTACAGGGTTTGCAGCTCACTACAGAGGTCTGGCACCATTCTGTAATTCAATCCTCGGGGAACGGTTTCTAGAGTGGGCGATAATCTGCGACTTTGCAGGCAATCCTGATGGTCCTGTACCATATGACTTTCGCCATACTCTCAAAGCTGCAAGGAACACACATCGCACCCTGCAATCTGTCCTGGAATGGATATTTACATGCACAAAGATAGTCTATGCCATAAAGCAGTTTCATCACATGGGAATGTTGCTGAATGACATAAAAGCAGATAACATTCTATTGAAACCAGTCAACGGTGGTGGATACAATCCGGTGTTTGTTGATTTTGGATTAGCATCAATCGGAGAGGGGATAACTCTAGCGCTCGAGGTAAATGATGGAAACAGAGCCAAAATATTAAAGGAGTACAGCCATATCGCTCCTGAGGTATTGTTCGGAGGAGAGACAAATGCAGCGAGTGATGTTTTCAGCCTGGGCAAAGCATTGAGCCTAGTAGCAGAGGCTTTTCCAGTTGAGGCGTTAGTGAATACCATCTCTCGCTGCACCTTGTGGAATGTCTCTGACAGACCAACTATTGATGAGCTTATTAACCATCTCCAATGGTTGAGTTCAAACATTATAGCTAACAAATAATCTGGCATTATGGACACTTACAAAAAACAGGTACATAATTTTTGATAATCATTTAGTTCCCCACTGAGTAAACCAATCATTTTTCTTGTCGCCTGGAGCTTCTGTGGTTTTTTATTAAAGATCTGTGGTGCAAACACATAGTAAAGGGACATTAGACGCTGAGAAAACGAGATAATTCTGGATGTCCGTAGACATTTTCCAGGCCAGGCTTGTGTCTCAATGGTTCTGTCCCAGAATACAGAGAGATTATAATCTTGATTGTCGAGCTCTGTATTGAGCATGATGTTCATTGCCCCCTTCTACTTGGATTCTGCAGGAGTATGTACTTGGATTATACAGCAGGAACACTCATCATAATAATTTCCACGTAATAAAAAGTAATAAGGCTCAGACTAATTAGTTTCACCACAATACCCAAACTTCCTCAAAGACACGACATTTTTCTTATACATGATCTGTTTAACTCCATAATCTTCAGATAATAGATTTCTAGTGCAAGGTGCACATATAATAATAAATAATCGCTACCTACCAGAATTACATAATTAATTTTGTCTTGTTCATGTTAGATTTGTACGGAAACTTAGAATATTGTGGCATCCTTCCATGATTGCACTCGCAAACCCAACTTACAGAGGAGAAGGTGATACTGATACATCCACATTTACATGTACGTGTACCGATATGTAGCGAAGCAAACCATTAAAGTTTGTTCCGGAAGTACCACAGAGAATTGGTTATTGACAGAAGGCATTTCTTATATTCAGTTCTAATGATTCTTTTTGTAAACAATAGTAAACAAATTAGCAGTGTTTGACTATCATTATTGGAACAGAACACACCACTAAGTGATAACAAGGTAAACATGATGAGATGGTTGTAAAAAGTTAACAGCTTTTCAACAGGCTATTTTTAAAAAAAAGGTTCATGTGGAATGCAGTGGATTGAAATCAATAATCATCCCTGTTTGAGAAACGGTTGAATTGAAGACTACGGTATATTAGACTACCAGAAGCCTAACAAGAGGGCGTCAGAAACTCCGCGCAGCCTGAGTAGGACTTTGAAGACTTGGCTTCTGGCAAATAAAGGCTAGGGGGTGACTAACTTGCAACACTTTCCCTCATCATGGATGCAGTCAGAATTTATATGAATGACAGCAACATAGGTTTTGGTTCTTTCAAATAACATTGAATGGGAAAACCTGCAGCTTTGCATCGAGTGGGTGTCCCTCAAAGCAAATAACAGTACAAAAATATCACCTAAGTATGAGTTTTAAACCTAAACTGTGTATTTGTAAAAGTTAGAGGCGCCGCTACCTTATATCTTATTTACTTTTCGTGTTGTCTTAGCTCCGCTGATGTTCTCAAGTGTTAAAATTTGCTACAGTTACACAATTGTAACAAGAAAATATTTACCTAAACCCTAATAGTGACAACTTTGTCACTGTGGCAAGTGGCATAAAGTTTGATTCATCTAAAAGGATGCTGGGTGCTAAAAAAGGATGACAGGTTTGTAGAAATTACATTTGCGTTTGGTCAAAGTTGTGTCAGCAAGCAGTAGCCAGTAATCAAACACCTTTTATATATATGACTCAGCTTTCTACTACCACCAATCTCAGAAATGGTGATAATAGACTCAAAGCTGAAATATCATAATATATTATGGTCCTATTAAACATGTAGGTTACTCGGTTAACTTCAGATTTCAACATGTTATGATGTCTACCATGGATAAAAAGACAGATTAGTCACCACCACCTACAAAAATATAAACAAGTACCTTGAGCATAGCCTCAGTACACAGAAACTGTAGATTCCGTCTAAATATGCTTCTTGGCCTTTTCTAAGGAGGGCGTTTCTCTAGCTCACCTCCCACTCTATTTTGTTGAAAAAATTAATCAATTTTTGATGGAGGCAGCTGTGGAAGCTTATGTTGATTTAGCGGTTGGCAACATGATGCCAGGGATGTTGGCAAACACCATTACAGAAATCAAATTTCAGTTTATAGATATAATTAGGTCTTTATAACTAAAATTAGCTGGAAAATTGAGCTACAGAGTCAGATCAAAGGAGTAGGAACTACTCAATAAACAATGCTGTCTTAATTGCTGCTAATTACAAGTATGCAGCCAAAATACAATTGGTTAATTTTTGTAAATTTGATTTTTGCCAAACGTCATGAGACAATACAAAAGGAATGTGTGAGGCGGGTTACAAATTACTTCCAGCTTTTAGACATCTTCCTGTCTAAAGGCTGATGCTCCTAAAGGAAGGTGCACCTGGCTCATCAAACGACAAAGTTGAACCTAGACCAATGTATATGTATTCGCTGTTTTAGAATGGCCGTTATAATTTTTGGTCTTGGTCGAACCAACCTGAGCCCCACAGTGCACACATTTAAAACTTCTCGTTAATGCTGCTCTTTGAGTGCATGCATGGCACCTAAGTTATAATTATGAATTAAAACGCAAATGGCTGCCATTGCAAAAATGTCCCACCGTTGCATTCCAGCAATTATGATAAATTCTAGACAAAGGATAAGGACAACCTGACCTCATAAAACTTGGCAAAACTTATGGCAGAACAAGTATTTCATGAGTTAGAACCAAGAGAGGATGATCGTTTTTACGTGACTGTGCTATAACGTTATGAAAACTGACCCATGGAATGGTGTTTATGTAGGTAGACTGTTCTACTGTGCACACCTTTTTGGTTTGGGTGGACTGGATAACAGTCTAATGTTTCTGGTGGTAGTATCTGTGATTTGAAGATATGACTATAGATATACATATAATATAATTCATTTGCAGCATTATGTTCTACGAATAGTATTCCGCTAGCTTGGTAGATAGGCCTCCATCTTTGCCATTCATGGTTAGCACTAATGCAATAAAATAGGTGTAGGGATCACTTTTAGATTTATTGGAAAAATAGTTTAATAAATTAAAATTACCAACATCAACAATATAATAATAATGATGCTCTGTATATAAAATAAAAGCATGCTTGCACCAATGAATATGGTAAATATTGGCCAATGAGAGAGAGACATAAAGAGGAAAATACCATTGCAGCTTCTTTATCATAATCTGTACAAATGGGAGAGTCTATGCACATAGGACATGGATATTGCACTAATATCTATACACTGCAGATCACTGACTGGAGTATGAAAATTTGAGTAAAAATGAGAAAAATGATGAGGCTTGCTACCTCCAGTAGTCTGAGTCAGTATATTGTTGGCAGCCACATGAACATTCTGCCAATATGGGATATTCTATTTTTATCCAGTGACAATTGCCAGCAAAAGGGCAATAATATCGTAGTAGTTTTATATTTTGCATTTTACTTGGCTGACATGTCATGCCAGCAGGTATACTGCACGATCTCTTACTTTCACACTGGCCAGTTTTTATCCACCTAGGCCAGAATCGGATCGATAGTTCTTTCCATCTATAACGCACAGGACAGTAGCTATAGGACCACAAGAACTTCTGCAACTTTCGCTTAGTCTTCCGACTAAACTTTATTCTGAGTTCAGGACCATCGTCCGAAAGCTTCACTGCTTTGTCTGACAATGCTTCAATTTCCTCTGGCATTGGTCCTAGAGGAACTTGTTTGTTACTGAACTTATAGAGTAATGTACCATTCGGATTAGTTCTCATTTCTGCAGGTTGTCTGATGGACATGAATTCTCTGTTATAGTCCGTACCCATAATTCCGAGGAGTTCAATTGTATCGAGGTTGTCTAGATCAGGGTCTAAGTCTTTGTTGACTGTCTCTTGAATATCCAGAGGTATCATAACAAGAGATGGTTTGAGTGGAAGTTTAGTATAAGAGTTAGATCGGCGTGACGATGACTTTGATTTGCCATGCCTTCTGCTATGTGCTTCTGAGGCACCTAAACTAGCTGAATGTGAGGTTAAGGGCAATGTAGAGAGGATAACTAGGAATGATATCCAGCACATAGAGTTCAACTCTGTATCACTGCGTAGCTGTATTATCTTCATGATTGTCTACAAAATAGAATCACACACTGTATAAATTTGTCAGATCAGCTTCGACTGGAAAGACCCAAACAAAATTAGTAATTTATGACACTAAAACATATCCACAGTCCAGACTGTTAATTACAAAACTTGTCAAATCCTTACAGAATAATAGCTAGATTAGCTACCAAATATTGGGTAATTATTGTTATTTTGTTAGCTCCTGGCTCCCCTGAATGTCATAGAATAAAAATACTATGTCAACTGTTGCATGCCAGTCTGAGTTGAATGTCTTGATTTGGGGTTTGAAAGCTATGTGATGTGGTCGCACAACCTTTGAAATAGAGTGACAACTTGAAATCAAACTAATATTGGGCTTCATAAAAGGCAGGCACTTGTATTGATGGCCAATTTGAGCGTTGGTGTGGTTAGACAGAGTGGCTTTGTTATATGAGTGACACCTTACTTCCCTGCCAGACCAGCTCCCACATAAACCATCAACAATCCCCCATTCATTCCTCTTATATCCTATGTTAAATGCAAATCAATCTGTGTTTTTTTCTTTCTTATCCACATGAGTACATACACATGAATAAATAACATATTTTCGGGTACAGTAGCTTATTATAAGAAAGCTGCCAAATTTAGATATCAAACAGCATGGAAACAATTAGTGAAATACAATTACAGCATTTTAGCACTAGGATGTAAAATGTGTACACACACCTCTTATTCATGTGTGAAAAACAGACGGTTGACTGTTTGGTTTTGATAGGATAAATTATATTATTGACATTAGCCATTACAATGGCTTGACTAAGAAAATTATCAGATAGTAAATAAATTCAAGTATTGGAAAAGAATCCTCGTATAACACTAGCGTAAATGCATTGGCGCCATAAGCTACTTGAAATGCTGGCTTCAAAATGCTGGGATGTCAACGAAGCAATATAAAGATAGAGATTTAAATGCTGTCAGCAGCGAAATCATGGCCTGCAGTTGAGTAATTATTTTGTGCCATTAAACCTTTTGTAGAATGCGTTGGCAATCGATAGGCAATTAGTCAACAATTTCAAAATATAATTTACTATACCATCAAAGAAATTTCAATTTCAGATTTATCACAAATACTTCATTTGTTCAGTATATAGGCTCTGTGTCGACGGTAAGCATTTTACATGTTTGTGCTATGATTGGCTGCCTGTGTCCAGAATTTTATCTTATTTTTAAACTATAAATTTCAGGCACGCTGCCGTTTTAACACCCTGGTAAATATTTTTCTAAGATAGACGATAGCAGGGAAGCTGATAGCAATGTCAAATGACGCAATACTTTATGAGCAAAATATTGCGTCTGATTTGAAAGTGGTACAGTAAATATACTCAGTTTGTACAGCAAAAATACACATGTCATACAGTAATGCTACAAAAAATTTTCTTTCAATCCAGTTCCACAATCAAACTCACCTTATATATTGCTGACTTAGCGTCTGTCTTTTCTTTAGCATATTATATACATCTGTAAGATATCTCCGGCAATCCTACGCTGATATACAGTAATATCCTCCCAAGTTGCTTAGATGTCTCCCGATTGACTTGTATAAAAACACAGTCACACCAGGTTGTACCTCTGTCTTTTGATCTGATGTAATAATTCTGCGACCAACAACAGTCAACAAAGTAGTGACATTAACAGTGATGCCAAGTGCCACAGCAAAATATCCGGCTGAGTTTCTCAATGAATTGAGAATAATATCCTGTTTTCCAACGCACAGAAAATAGCTGAACCTCCTTTCTGAAAGTAGATACCACAAATGATCAGAGAATGCAAATGTTAAGGGCCGATAGGTAATAAATATATAAGCACGAGTGTCGCTCAAACCTAATGAAGCTATTGGCTAATCCAAAGTCTTCTATGAAAATGTATATAACACGAGTGAGACAGGCGCTATGCAAGCATCACAGCGTGTCAACATAATCAGTCTGGGGATTGTTCATAAATTCTGGTGCCAAGAACAATAAATTCCAACAGGTGAATTCAGATTATCTATAGGCTGGCTGGGATGTGATCAGGAGACAATAGCGCTTCACACATACTTGAGAAGAGCCGATTGCAGCACTCCTACCAGCACTCTGATAGTAAAAGATTTTGTTTGTGATAAACAATAAATAACTACAACCAAACAGACAATTGAAGCTATAATCTCATAATGAGTTATTAAAATTACAAATAGATAATTATGTAAGATTGCAGTTGTGCGTCTTCCAAGTGAAGGCCTATCACCGTGCTCCACATCGTATGCCTGGCTTGATCACTGTCTGCTGGAGAGTCTCGGCGTTTTTTTTTCTGATTCAGAGCACTATCATGACTTTAATCAAACTGCAACAAGATACTTAATTATTTAAAACAGCCATTCCAACTCAACCCGAATAGGGTGTCACTCACAAATATAATTTAAAAAAAAATCACCTTTGTCATACTTACATTCAATGGCGTCTATATGGTTCCAGTTGAATCTTCGAGAGGTGAGGTTGCTGTGAAAATAATTTCAGTGAGCTGATATTGCACGCACGTGTGAACGGGTTAACAGCACAGCACAGAGTATTATAAGCCTGTATTCAACATCACACATACACATCATTTATAGAATACATCACGTGATCAACTCAAAAATCGTTGATGAACGGAACAGAGGTCTTTTGTTTGTATTAGTGTTTTTACTCATTACAGTTTGTGGTATTCAGCAAAAGAGATCTTAAATCATTCAATAATGAACAACATTGCAGTATATGAAAAGCTCTTAAAATAAATAGTAATTTGTTGGTCTTTGCTTTGTTTTTCCATTTCCATTGAATATAATGTATCATCTTTATTTTAAAAAACTGTTTGCACACATTATTAGTCTGTGTCAAGAATGTGTGCTTAGTGCCGACACATTCACAAATGATAATGATTGCTTTACATACAAAGTGTTGGCGCTACTGGCCAACACAACTAATCTAAAATGCCTCCACACACAAATATCACACTTCTTCCTTGCATAGATTAATTATTTGCCTTGAAGGCCACTATAAATAAAAGAGATTCAAGGGTGACAGGAAAACTGACATTGTGCAAGCTAGACCACAAGGGGAGAGTCATCGATAAGACAAACTGGCAGTCGACTGCCCGAGACGACGTAAATTACCATCTTACAACCAATTCAAAACACTCAAAAGCAGTTTGTCGCTCCTGGGCCTAATCCAATGTGTTTCCTCTTTTATTACAATAGCACTTACCAAATGCTTGAGTGTCTTGATAGACAGACGAGATAAGCACTATTATAATAAGCAAGCACCGATAACTCCTCAAAGTAATTAAGTTTTTTTTTAAATTTTGTCAGTTTTGATTGTAGATAGGATTTAATTGGACCCCAATTATTACAGCAAAAATCCCAAGTAGTTTATCTACTTGGCGCAGGTGAAAGTTCATCACTCTCTGCTGAGATTTTGAGTTACTCGGGTAATAGTGGCTAGTGAATGATTCATGAGTGCAGTGAGTCAGTCTTCATTATTGGAATGTACCTCTAAATTCAAACAGATAAAATAATGACAATGTAGATGCCTTCAAATCTTAATATACGTCCAGTCACTGCAATATTACAAGAGTCAATCCAACTTCTTGTCTGCCTGAAGATTTTAGACTCTGAATAATTTACATTTATTTATTTTAAATTTAATATGCCTTTTGAATTTGGAAACCTAGGCATGTGAAAATATTGACCCAAACCAAACTGACCTAACATTCCTAATATGCTAGAAGAATTCAGCCCTCAGACCATTCAACCCTGACTCAACCACATATCAAATACATTTCAATATCTGAGTAGCTTGTTCTCATTTTTCAGCAGTATATAATAAATGACAACATAGCCACTCTACATGATAAACAAACTTCACTGAATTCCATTTTAATTACTGCTTCCTCCAGATAATTATGACAGTTAGCGAAGAAACAAAAAGATGGCGCATTAATCCTTCAAAACAGGCTGAAGTCATGTTATTTTGATAAACCCTTGAGAATGGCACACTTAAGTAATTTATCATGAATCAGTTGGTGTATTTCTGGAAAGATGAAAGAGTGAGGCTGTGAATTTGGAGAGTTTTGGAGTTACAGAATTCAATCAAAAGGCCATAACTCAACCATAGTGTTTGCTTTACCTAAATTAATGTACCTAGCTTTGGGAGGTCCAAAGGTCTCCAACTGGGGTCAAAACTGAAAGGAAATTAGATAAACATGTAATGGCCTTCCTTAGACAACTTTATGCTGTTGCACAAGCCTGTCCAGAGCTTTGAAGTCATTCAAGCGGGCTATAGTTTGGTCAACACACAATTATTTTGTGTCATAAACGATAAATAAAATATATTAAAATACAGAGACCATAGCATATACATGCATATTCATCAGCCTGCCCAGGCTACATATACAGTATAATATATCTTCAACCTCATTATCAATAGTGGTAAGGTGAGTTGCTGATCTTGTCAATCAGAGATTGGATTTTAAATTATTGTGTTGCAACAACTACACACATTTCAAATTTTAATTGTGGTCAATGTCACACTTACGGCGTGAATTTTGCAATCAACAAAAGGTTTTAAGGATTGTACATTACTCAAAAAGTACAGATAAATGCATAATATTACAAGGTTAATTCTATTATTAAGGAATTTCACAATTAATGAGTTTATTCTATAGAAACACTTTCTTCTAAGATGATGATTGACAGAACCATCTCTCATATTCTGTATGCAATTGGAAAGGCCTCACAACATCGAGTGTGGAAATACTGGTGTCTCCGATGCATTGGATCCAGAACATTGCAACAATTATTAATGATGATGATTAAGCCAATAGGAGAAAGTGCAGGCTGGGCTTGAGAAAAAATGTCAAACAGCTATGTAGACAAATTCTTTAACACCGAATGATGAATTACCTATAATGAATGCAAATTTTTGTAATAACTGCCCTAAAACACTTGCGAAAGCCTTTTAATTATAATTATTGATGCCAATTGATGATAATTTTGATATTACTGATTGATTACAAGGCGGCTTCAATTGTTCATCAATTAGAATTTCATAAAACATCAGCAGACAACATTTAGTGACATTACAAATTGGAGACAACCGCAGAATTCAAAATGACTGTTCTACAATTTCTTAATGTTTAATTACCATGTTTGGTGCTTTATTACCATTGCTTCTCCCTCAATAATACTACGCAAGTTTCAGCCAAGTTGCGTACAACCAATTAATATTTTATGGAGTACGTCATAAACTACTGTTATGCTGAGTTTACAGGTAAGTTGCAGCTTATGTGTTGCCGGGCAGTAGGTGACATTGGCATGACAGCGTAGCAAGAGCTTCCACTTCACACAAAAATTGATGGCACCAAGGTGTAGCCTACAATGTCTCATATCATCTAATGGCATACAATACGGTAGACAAATCACAATCAAAGTGGCTCCATTGCATTGCAAAAGCCACTGAAGTTCACAAAATTATGTAAATAGCTATAATATGGCAAATCAGCTCTCATCTCAACAACTCAGGACAATCTGATTTTACCTACACTAGAGATGGAAAGATAGCGACGACGTGAATAGCTGCAGCATTCAGCCTTGAAGAGCCTGTCTACCCGCTCAGCTTAGTGCTGCAGTCACAGGCGGCCTTCACTTTAGCACATCCATGATGTGATTAGAGTAAACATGAGAAGACTGTAGGAAGTTGATAGCCCTCCTCGCCAGCATGTGAGATGAAACTTCGGCTTGTTTGACATCTTGTGTCGATGTCTACTAGATTTTTTGCCCCAGTTGTGTTCATGTTGACTACTGGCTGCCAAATATCCCTAACATCCTGATGTCAGTGTTCACAAACCAACGATGGGAAAGTTATGCATCTTACACTTAACAACTTAATTGTACTGTCAAACAATACAAAATCATATAAGACAAACAGCAGGAACACAATCCATAAACAGGA
>ERZ1740059.1093-NODE-1093-length-13833-cov-3.818914_pt1 | contig 13833 bp, 8 predicted proteins | sample MGYA00581744_ERZ1740059 | MGnify/ENA primary metagenome ERZ1740059 (study PRJEB43018, sample SAMN04849738) | marine metagenome | isolation source: floating plastic debris | place: Pacific Ocean | collected 2008-08-28 | study: EMG produced TPA metagenomics... | reverse complement strand
CGCACGGAGCCGAGCGAGCGGGCGCTTGGTGACGTACACGTGCTCGACGAGGATCTGGACGAGGCTGGCCGAGTTGTCCTCTTCACGGACGCTCTTGGCCTGCTCGAGTGCGTGCTGGACCTCTTCCTGGGTGGCGAGGCCGTTGTCAACGACGAGCCGGCCGACGAGCGTGTCGACGTTGGTCCCGCCCTTGGCGGCCTGCTCGAGGGCGGACTGGGTCTCGTTGAGGTCGGGGGCGGGGGTGCCGGACTTTGACTTTGAGCCGGTGCCGGACGCCGACTGCCCCTTGAGGGGCGTGGTGTCGTCGAGTTGTTTCTTCGGGGCATCGGCCATGCCGGGGTTGGCTCCGGGTGTCCTACGAGCGTCGCTGCTGTTCGGGTCGCATAGTAGCGTGCGTCGTAGAGATGATAACTGTGTGGACCATGGCTCTGGGCGCATGGAGCTGATCGGTTTGCGTTCGTGCTCGGATCTTCACTAAAGGGTATCAAATGGGCGGCCGCAAGGAAGGTGCGGCCCAGAAATGACTCGCCGGGCTACGGTGCTCGGATGAACGACACCGTCGGCGGAGCCGGCCCCAACCAGTCCGCTTCGCCCCTGCTCGAAGGGCTGACCCCTGCGCAGCTGGCTGCAACGACGGCGCTCGAGGGCCCGGTGCTGGTGCTCGCGGCGGCGGGCTCCGGGAAGACGCGGGTGATCACGCGACGTATCGGGTACTTGCTTGAGCAGGGCGTGCCGCCGTGGTCGATCTTGGCGCTGACGTTCACGAACAAGGCCGCGAAGGAGATGCGCGAACGGGTGGCGTCGCTGACGGGCGGCGAGGGGTCGCAGCAGGCGCGAGGGCTGATCGTGACGACGTTTCACAGTCTTTGTGCGCGGCTGCTGCGTCGGTATGCGGACGCGGCGGGGCTGCCGAATGACTATTCGATTTACGACTCCGCGGATCAGATCGCGCTCGTGAAGCGAGTCATCGCGGGCCTCGACCTGAGCACGAGCAACTTCCCGCCGAGGTCGGTGCTTGGCGTGATCAGCAACGCGAAGAACGAGCTGGTTGATGCCGAGGCGTACGCGGCGCAGGCCGGCGACTTTTCGACGCGGAACATCGCGAAGATCTACGCGGGCTACGAGGCGGGCAAGCGGAAGGCCGGAGCGGTCGACTTCGATGACCTGTTGCTGCACACGGCCAAGGTCTTGGCGAACGACGAGAGCGTGCGCCGCGAGTGCCAGGACCGCTGGCAGTGGCTGATGGTCGACGAGTATCAGGACACCAACCGTGCGCAGTTTGTCATCGCGAGCCTGCTCGCTGGGACAAAGGCGGAGCGGGGGGCCGAGCCAAATATTTTCGTCGTGGGCGACCCGGACCAGTCGATCTACGGGTGGCGAGGGGCGGACATTACCAACATCCTCGACTTCGAAGAGAAGTTCCCGGGCACGCGGGTGATCCCGCTGGGCGAGAACTTCCGGTCGACCGAGCCGATCTTGTCTGTGGCCGACACGCTGATCCGGAACAACAAGCAGCGGAAGCACAAGGACCTGTTTACGTCGACGCCCGGCGGCGAACATGTGGAGGTGACGCTGTGCCGGGACGAGCGGCACGAGGCGGAGCTGGTTGTTGACTGGTTCAAGTCTCTGAATGAGGACGGCGACCACACGTGGCGCGATATGGCGGTGTTCTATCGAACGAACGCGCTGAGCCGGGCGATCGAGGACGAACTCAGGCGCGAGTCGATCCCGTACGTGGTCGTTCGCGGGACGGCGTTCTATCAGCGCGAGGAAGTCAAGAACGCGATCGCATATCTGCGGGTTGTCGCGAACACGGCGGACGATGTATCGCTCTTGCGGATCGTGAACACACCGGCGCGGGGCATCGGCAAAGCTGGTTTGGCGGCGACACAGGTGTATGCGGGCGACCGGGGCGTGCCGGTGTTCGAGGGGATTCGGCGGGCGAACGAGGTGCCGGCGCTCAGCGGGCGGGCGCGCAACGCGATGGGCGATTTCGCGTCGCTGATCGATGGATGGAACGGCGCGGGCTCGTTTATGGGCAACGACGTGCCGGGGAGCCTGCGGGATCTCGTGGAGCGAGTGATCGTTGAGAGCGGCCTGGAGGCACACTACCAGAAGCTAGCCGCGAAGAACGAGGACGACGCGGATCGGCTCGACAATCTGGAAGAACTGGTCTCGTCCGCGGCCGAGTTCGAAGAGAACTACGACCCGGCGGACGACCCGATGCAATTCGATGCGGCGGTGACCGGCGAGTCGACCGAGCCGGGGCGCTTGAGCGTGCTGCGGGCGTACCTGGAATCCGTTTCGCTTGTTGCTGATGCGGACGCGGTTGATTCGGAGACCGGCGCGGTCACGCTGATGACGCTGCACGCCGCGAAGGGCCTCGAGTTCCCGGCGGTTGCCATGATCGGTCTCGAAGAGAACGTGCTCCCCCACTCCCGCGCGCATTCGTCGGAGTCGGAACTCGAAGAAGAGCGGCGGCTGTGCTTCGTGGGCATCACGCGGGCGATGAGGCAGCTTCGGATGTCGGCGGCGAAGTACCGCACGCAACGCGGGATCAGCGAGCGGGCGATTCCGAGCCGGTTTATCGAGGAGCTCGGCTCGGAGCATGTGAAGCTGAGCGATCAGAGTGACCCGTTTGGGGAGTCGCCGCGGACAGGGTCGATCGGGCCTGGCTGGGAGCGGGACGTCTCGATCGCGAAGCTGCGGGAGTACTCGGCGGCGGAAGAGGTCGAGCGGGCGGCGCGCGGGAACAAGCTGGCGAGCGGGCTCGCGAAGGGCGCGAAGGTCCGGCATCCGAGGTTCGGCACCGGCGTGATCGAGTCGATCCAGGGCGGCGCGAACGCGCGGGCGAAGATTAACTTCCACGGCATCGGGCTGAAGACGCTGGTGCTGGAGTACGCCCGGCTTGAGCCGATAGACTAGCTGGAGCCGATGGATTAAGCGCCGGCGAGTTCGGCGACGGCTTCGACGAATCGCGTGGTCGCTGCCTCGGACTGCAACAGGAAGAGTGACGGCTCGATGAGTTCGAGCTCACTGATGAGCAGCGAGCCTTCGGTGCTGCGCATGGTGTCGAGGCGGGCGTAGAGCAGGCCCTCTCCGACGACATCGAGGCATGTCGCGAGCATATCGCGTTCCGCGTCGGTCACGGGCTTGGCGTCGGAGACGGATTCGTGATCGGTGTCGAATCGCGGCTGCTTGACGATTGCGTGTGTGGCTTCGCCCGCGATCCAGATGGCGGAGCGTTCGCCGCCGTCTTCGACGCTGGGAATGAACGGCTGGATCATGGCGTCATCGGTCGCGGTGATCGATGCGAGGAAGTCGGCGGCCTCGGGCGTGGTGCCGTCTCGGAAGCGGCGGGTGCGTGCGCTGCCGGCGGAGACGCAGGGCTTGATGACGATGTCGGACCACTTTCGGTCTTCGAGGATCGATGCGAGTTCGACGGATTCGTTCGCGTCGACGAACGCCGTTGGCACGATGGGCAGACCGGCTTGGTTGAGTTCGCGCAGATAGCCCTTGTGCAGGTTCCAACGGACGATCGGTGCGGGATTGATGAGAAGCGTCGACTCGCTGGTGCGATCGAGCCACTGGTTGAATGCATTCAGATGCTCGTGGTAGTTCCATGTTGAGCGGATCACGGCGAGGTCGAAGCCTGACCAATCACCGGACTCGTCGTCCCATGCGGCGAGTTCGGTTTCGAGGTCGGCACCGCGCAGCGCATCGAGCATGAGATCCTGATCGGGATCTGGCTCTGGGAGCGTGATGCAGGTGGCGATCGCGACGCGTGGAGGCATCAGGCGGGGCCGATGCCACGGTAGAGCGACTGGACGCGCTCGGCCTGTCGCTTGCGGACGTTGTCGAGCACGAGCCGTGGGACGCGGAACTGCTGCTGGTCGGCGGTCACGTTCTGGCAGTGCTCGTTGAGGCAGGCGTAGATGAACTTGAAGGCGTCGCGCGGCTGGTGCATCTGCTCGAGGGCATCGACGAGGTCCTGACGGGTGACGTCCTCGGCGAACATGTCGAGCAGCGACATCGGTTCGGCCCCCTCGATCCGGCACGCGCGGAGGCGGGCCTCGCACAGGTCGAAGAGCATCGCGCCCGACCAGCTAAGGCGGTCGACCATGTTCTGCTTGTCGAGGCGTGCCTCCTGGAAGAACTGGCTCGATTCTTTGTAGATCGCATGACGCAGCTCGATGGGCAGCAGCATCTTGACGCCGAGCGAGTCCTGCTGTAGGAACTTGTTGTTGAGCATGGGCCAGACGACGGCCCGCATGCGCTCGGCGTCGCCGTTGACCAGGCTCGGCTCGTCGATGCGGTCGATCACGACGATCATGGCGGTGTAGCCGAAGGCGGCGAGGACCTGGCGGAGTCGGTCGATGAGCGCGTAGCGTGTATCGGGTGCATCGCTGAGCGGCAGCACGCCCTCGTGGCGGTGCTTGGGATCGATCGCCGCGATCGACGCGGCGTAGCTCTGCTCGGTGCGCTTGCAGACGCGGATCTGCCGGCGCAGCTTGCGGGCGGTGCGGCGCATCGTGGCGGCGTCGACGACAAATCGCTTGACCATGAGGCCGATCCACGCGGCGAGCGCGAGGAAGAAGGCGGTATTCCAGAAAACATTGGTCTCCGCGTTGCCGATCGTAAAGAACGCGATGACGACACCGACAGGCACAAGCCAGCCGGCATAGGCGCCGAAGGCCCAGCCGAGCTCGCCGAGCGGCCGGCGGATGCGGAGCGCTTTCCTGAGCTTGGCCGAGCGGTCGTCGGCCCGCTCGGGTCGGTCGTAGATCGCCTGCAGGATCATGAGATCGTTGCGGCTCGTCGGGTCGAGCGAGCGCGCACGCCGGCGGACACCCTCGCCGAGATCGATCGATCGGCCCGACGCGGTCTCGCCGATGATCGTGTCGACCATGCCGGGGACGGCGGCCATGAGGATGCCGTCGATGTGGTCCTGGAGCCGGAGCCTGCGGAGGACTTCGAGAGGTTCGCCGCCGCCGGCACGCTCGTAGAAGCGGTCGAGCACCGTGTTGAGTTCGTCGTAGGCGATCAGCAGGGCCTTCGATGCGCTGTTTGCCTTGTTGTGCTCGGCGATGGCCGCGGAGATTAGCAAGCGGATGGCCGTCTTACCGCTGCCTTTCTCACCGAAGGCGCTCGAAGAGGACGGGCGATCGAGCTGGCCCAGGATCTTCTCGAAGTCGGAGTGGGCAGCGGTCTGGAGGCGTCCCTCGCCCGCCTCTTCGCCGAGCTTCTGGAAGACGGCGTCCTGCCTCGCTTCCTCGCCGCGGAAGGGGTTCTCGCGGATCGACCAATGATCAAAGAAGTGTTGCAGGTTCATTGTCGCTCCCGGCCGAAGCTTGGTGGGGTGGAGCCGTCCTGTGGAGTGTAGCGAGCGTCAGTGGGCGACGCGTGTGCCGAGCATCGGTGCGATGCGGTCGCCGGCGTGCCGCAGTGTCGCCTCGTCCTTGGCTTCGAGGTTCAACCGGAGCAGCGGCTCGGTGTTGCTCTTCCGGACGTTGCACCACCAGCCTTTCTTATCGAAGCAGTCGATGGTGATGCCGTCGAGCTCTTCGACGTCGCCGTCGTCGTCGGAACCCGGGCCGAACTCTTCGACGATGGCTTCGAGGGCCTCGTCCTTCTCTTCGTTCTCGAAGTTGATCTCGCCGGACTGAACGTAGCGGTTGACGACGGGGGCGACGAGCTCGCTCATGGTCTTGTCCTGGCCCGTGAGCACGGTGAGAACGGTTGCCATGGCGATGGCGCCCGAGTCGGCGTTGAAATTATCTCGGAAGTAGAAGTGGCCCGAGCGCTCGCCGCCGAAGATGCCGCAAGTGTCGGCGAGGGCCTGCTTCATGAAGACGTGGCCTACGCGGCCCATGAGCGGCTTGCCGCCGGCCTTCTCGATCTCTTCGGCGACGGCCTTGCTCGACCGCAGGTCGTAGACCACGGTTGAGCCCGGCGCCTGTGCGAGGAAGTGCGGCGCGAGGACGGCGGTGAGATGATCGCACGCGACGGCGTTGCCCTTCTCATCGATGACGACGCAGCGGTCTGCGTCGCCGTCGAAGCAGAAGCCGAGGTCGGCGCCTTCTGCGATGACAGCTTCCTGTGTCTGGCGCAGGTTCTCGGCGACCAGCGGGTTGGGCTCGTGCACGAACTCGCCCTTGCTGATGTCGTAGTTGATCTCGATAATCTCGAGGCCTTCGACGTTGGCGCCCTTCTTGCCGAAGATCTTGGGCAGCATCGCGCCGGCCATGCCGTTGGAGGCGTCGATGACGACTTTGAGCGACTTGCCGTTCATGTTGAGGAACTGCATGACGTGCTGGGCGTACGCGTCCCAGAGGTCTCGCTTCTCGGCCCGGCCGGCGTGGGGCGGCTTCTCGGTGTTGTTTGCGCCCGAGCGGTCGACCATCGCGGCGTGCTTGCGGATCTCGCCGAGGCCCGTGTCCTCGCCCGCGGGCTTGGCTTTGCGCTTGCAGATCTTGAAGCCGTTGTACTGCGGCGGGTTGTGGCTGGCGGTGGTCATGATGCCGCCGGCGCAGTCGTAGTAGTTGACGGCGAAGTAGATCAGCGGCGTATCGCAGAGACCGACGTCAATAACGTTTCCGCCCTGATCGGTGATGCCCTTGATGAGGCGTTCGACGAGCGTCGGGCTCGACTGTCGCATGTCGCGGCCGACGACGATGTTGCGCATCATCGGCGTGGTGTCACCGTCGTCGGCTGCGGTCTGGATGAGGTACTGGCTCGCGCCGTAGCCGATCTGCCATGCCATCTGATCGGTCAGGAGATCGGGGTAGGTTCCGCGGACGTCGTACGCCTTGAAGACTCGGCCGAGCATGGTGGCTCCTTGGTGATTCGGAATCTGAGTTGCGAGAACGAAGAGCGTAGCCTGTCGTCTCGCACAATTGCAGTTTGTTCGGGTTTTAGAAGAACGAATCGTCGTCGAGGGAGTGATCGGCGGTTTGCCGTTCCACCTCGACCCCCGCCGGCAGTGCGGCGAGGAACTTTCGGCCGTAGCCGGCGGAGACGATCCGGGGGTCGAGCACGGCGACCTGGCCCTGGTCTTCGCGGCTGCGGATGAGCCGGCCGAAACCCTGCTTGAATCGGATGATCGCGCGAGGCAGGCTCTCGTCGCGGAACGGGTCGCCGCCGCGTTCTTTGATGCGTTCAAGCCGGGCCTCGGTGAGTGGTCGGTCGGGCGGGTCGAAGGGCAGGCGGGTGATGACGACGTTACGGAGCCCTTCGCCGCGTACGTCGACGCCCTGCCAGAAACTGGCAGCTCCGAGCAGCACGCTGCGCGGGTCTTCGCGGAAGCGCTCGAGGATGAGCGATCGGCTGCCGTCCTTGCCCTGGACGAGCATGGGCATGCCTTGTTCGAGTAGGTCGTGGCGGATGCGGTCTGCGACGGCGTAGAGCGCGCTGAAGCTTGTGAAGAGCACGAAGGCGCCGCCGTCGGTCGCTTCGACCTGCGCGAGGACGCGCTGGGCGAGCAGGTCGTAATACTGCGCGCCGCCGCCTTTGGGGCTTGCCATGTTGAGGTCGACGACGAGGCGGACCTGCTTGGTGTATTCGAACGGGCTGCCGAGGTGGAGGACGCTGGCGTTCTCGCAGCCCAGGCGTTCCATGGCGTGGGCGAAGGCCGTCTCTTTGTGCTCGGTTGCCTCGTCGTCGGTCGTGCTGCGTGTGGTCAGCGTCGCGCTGGTGAGCGTGACCGATTTCGGCAGCGGCGACTGCTCGGTGTCGTCGCCGGGATCGAACAGATGCTGCCGCAGGATCGGCGCAACCTCGATCGGCGAGCAGGCGATGGTGACGCGTGTTGGTCTGCCGGTCTGGCCTCCGCCTGTCGCTTCGATCCAGTACGCGCAGCCTTCGAGGGTTTGATCGACGAGCACGTCGGCCGAGTCGGCGATGTCGCTTGCGCGCTCGGCGTAGGCGTTGAGTTCGAACTTGTCGGCCTCCTGCTGGGCGAACTCGCGGATGTTGCGGAGCTGCGTTGCAAGCTCCCGGAACGGATGCGAGAGCAGGTTGTCGACCACGCCGGGCTCGCGGACCCGGCCCGCGCCTTGCGAGTGCTCCTGACGCCAGAGCATCAGCGACTCGAAGCAGGCCCCCGCGGCGTCGCGGGCCTCGCGGACGTGGCGGATCGCTCGTTCGACCGGCGCGGTCTCGGTGGCCGCGGTGGCGAGGTTGGGCAGGTAGCCCTTCGCGCCGCGTTCGACGAAGAGCGCCGAGAGCAGGTGGTTGACCTTGCCTTCGCTGAGCGAGACGCCGAAGTGCTCGCTGGCGACGTCTTCGACCGAGTGGGCCTCGTCGAGAATGACGTGGTCGTAACGCGGCAGGTAGCCGAAGCCTCTTGATCGCAGCGCGAGGTCGCTGAAGAACACGGCGTGGTTGCAGATGAGCAGGTTGGCTCGCTCCATCTTGCGGCGCGAACGCTGGTAGAAGCAGATATCGAAGTTGCGGCACTTTCGGCCCATGCAGTTGCCGGAGTCGGATTGCACGCGGTCCCAGATGCCGGGGCGCTCGAGCTGTGGGAGCGAGGCGAGCGAGCCGTCTTGGGTTTCGGTCGCCCAGTCTTCGATCGCGTGCAGCGTGCGGCGCATGGCGGGATCGGCGAAGAGCTTGTCCTGCCGTTTGCTGGCGAGCTCGAGTCTTTGCAGGCTGACGTAGTTGCCCCGGCCTTTCACGAGCGCGGGACGGAGCGGGGAGTCGGGGGTGTCAGGCGCTGTGGGCGACGCGGCTTCGAGCGGGGCGAGGCCGAGCGCGCGCTGGAGCATCGGGATGTCTTTGCGGACGAGCTGTTCTTGCAGGGCGATGGTGTTGGTGGCGATGACAACGGTCTCGCCGTGATGGATCGCGCGGTGGATCGCGGGGACGAGGTAGGCGAAAGACTTGCCGACGCCCGTGCCGGCCTCGGCGAGCAGTCGGCCCCCGTTCTCCATCGCATCGGCGACGGCTTGGGCCATATCCAGCTGCTCGGCGCGTGGCTCGTAGCCGTCGCCGAGCATGACAGCGATGGGGCCGGTGTCCGAGAGCAGCTCTTGGGGCGTCACGGTGGGTCAGTGTACGATGGGTGTTCGCACCGGAGAGGACCACACATGCGCTGGATACCGACTGTTGTCGCCTTTGCCGCCGCTTCTGCTCTTGCGCAGCCCGAGGCGATCGAGGTCACGATCGATCCGGGCGTGCGGAGTGAGGCGTACTCGGGGCGGGTGTATCTGGTGATGACCCCGAGCGATGATGATGGCCCGACGCCGCGTGAGCAGCTCAACAGCTGGTTCGGGCCGCCGCCGGTGGTTGCGTGGGACGTTGAGAACATCGAGCCGGGGGAGGCTTTGACGCTGAGCGGGTTCGACCTGATGCACGTGGGTCAGCACGGCGACGCGTGGCGGACTGGTGAGTGGGCCGCGCAGGCCGTTGCGCGCGTGAGCCTCGATTCGCCGAAGCCCGGCGAGGGCGATGGCGACTTGTTCTCCGAGCCCATCACTATCGACATGGGCGCAGCGAACAGCGAGGTTCTTGGGTCGTTCACGCTGGACCGGGCGTGCGAGAAGCCGGTGTTCGAGCCGACGCGGTGGACGGATCTGTTCGCGATCGAGAGCGCGCTGCTGAGCGCGTTCCATGGCCGACCGGTCGAGATGCGGGCGTCGGTCACCCTGCCTGAGTCGTTGTCAGAAGACGACATCCGGACCTATCCGGTGGTGTACTACGTGACCGGTTTCAGCGGCAACGAGAGCGAGGTGCTGCGGTACATGGAGCGGATGCCGCACCCGGAGCTGATGGGCGACGCGATCGTGGTGGGGCTCGATGCGACGAACTACTGGGGGCACTCGGTGTTCGCCGACAGCGCGGTGACCGGGCCCTGGGGCGCAGCGCTGGTCGAGGAGTTGATCCCCGAGCTCGAGGCTGAGTTCCGTGGGGCGCAAGACGCCGAGCATCGGTATGTGACCGGCATCAGCTCGGGGGGCTGGGGGAGTCTGTGGGTGCAGATCGCGTCCCCGGTGGGGTTCGCGGGGGTGTGGAGCCACGTGCCGGACCCGGTGGACTTCAACGCGTTTCAGACGGTCGATATCTACGCGGACGGCGCGAACATTTATGATTGCGAGGATGGCAGCCCTCGGCCGCTGGGTCGGCGGGGCGCGGAGGTCATGCTGTGGGCGCGGGACTTCATCGAGCGCGAGCGCGTGCTGGGGCCTGGCGGGCAGATCGGGTCGTTCGAGGCGGTGTTCAGCCCGGCACTCGAGGACGGTACGCCGACGCTGCTGTTTGATCGCGATACGGGCCTGATCGATCCGCGGGTCGCCGAGGCGTGGAAGGCGTATGACATTCGTCGCAAGCTTGAGCGTGAGTGGGGTGACAAGCAGGACTCGCTCTCGGGCAAGCTGCGCGTGTATGGCGGTGAGATGGACAACTTCTATCTCGGGGAAGCGGTCGACATGCTGGCCGAAGCCATGGAAGCGATGGGCGCCGATGAGGAGATCGTGGTGATCGAGGGTTTGCCGCACACGTTCCATTGGGAGGGTGACGCGGACATGTGGCGGACCATCGCCGAACGGTGGGAATCGGCCGGGAAGTAGATCTACTTCGAGACGCCGATGGGCGCTCGTTTGGGCTCGCCGTCGCGGCGGGGATACTTCTTCGGCGTTCGGCGTGTCTTTTCGAGCACGACAATCCGGCCGGTGGGCGTGTCGACCGTGCCGGCGCGGTTTGCATGCAGCTCGTGGAGCGCCTGTCTGGCTTCGGCGAGTTCGTCGTCCGCGGCCTGGCCTTTGATAAGTAGAACGAGCCCGTGCTCGCGCGCGAGGGGTATGCAGAGCTCGGCCGCGACGGCGACCCGTCCCAACGCGCGGGCGGTGACGACATCGAATGCATCACGGTATAAGCCATCCGGAAATGCTCCGGCGCGCTCGGAGCGGTCGTTCACGACCATGACGTTGGTGAGTTCCAGGTGGTCGACCGCCGATCGCAGGAACTCGCACTTTCGGCCAGTGGCTTCGAGCAGGGTGACGTCGGCTTCGGGCATGGCGAGCGCGACGACAAGCGCGGGGATGCCGCCGCCGGAGCCGACGTCGCCGATTGAAAGTCGCTCGCCCGCGGGCTGCGCTTCGAAGAGCAGCGGCAACAGTGTGAGGGCGTCAAAGATGTGCTTGAGCCATGCCTCGGCGGGATCGCGGAGGGCGGTGAGGTTGGTGGTCTGGTTCGCGGTGTAGAGGATGCGGAGGAACTCGGCGAAGCGGTCGGTGTCGCCCGGCTCCAGTTCGATGCCAAACTCCTTGCAGGCGTTCAAGAAAGCTTCCGTCGGTGGTGGGATGTCGATGCTCATGCGAGTTCGTCCCACGCGCCGCGGACCATGGGCGCTTCGCGTCGGCGGAGGCCGACGTTCAGGATCAGTCCGGTCATGAGCCAGCTGGTGAGCATGCTGGATCCACCATAGCTCACGAAGGGCATGGTGACGCCGATGATGGGCAGGAGGCCCACGGTCATACCGATGTTGATGACCGCCTGTACGGCGACAAAGAGCGTCAAGCCGACGACGAGCACGCGGCCGAGCGGGTCCTTGCATGACGCGGCGGTGGCGAGGGCCCCCACCGTCCAGAGCATGTAGAGCAGCAGCGTGACTGCGCCGCCGAGCAGCCCGAAACGGAGGGTGATGACGGCGAAGATCATGTCGTTGTGGGCTTCGGGGAGCTGGTTGTAGCGGGTCAGCGCCCTGGCCTTGGTATCGCTGACGCCGACGAGCCCGCCTGCGCCGACGAGCCGCTGCGCGGTGAAGCTCTGGTAGTTGATGTCCTGTGCGCCCTCGTCGGAGCCTCGGATTTGTTCGAAGATGGCGATGAACCGTCGCTTTTGATGCGGCTGGAGGACAGGCCACATCGCCGGGGCGGCGAGCGTGGCGACGACAACGATGAGGACGAGATGCCGGATGCGCGCGCCGGCCGCGAGCAGCATCGCGAAGAGACTGGGTACAAAGAGTGACGCGGAGCCGAGATCGGGCTGGATGGTGATCAGTCCGACGGGGACCGCTGCGATGAGGCCCGGCACGATCAGGCCCTTGAACTCGCGGTGTTCGCGGCGGTAGCGCAAGTAGCCGGCAACGGTGAGGACAAACGCGATCTTGGTGACCTCGGCGGGCTGGAAGGCGGCAACGCCGAGGTTGATCCAGCCGCGCGCGCCGTTGCGGGGTGCGACGATCGACTCGGGCACGAAGGGGAGCAGCAAGAAGACGAGCAGCGCAATGCACGCGAGGTAGCCGGGCCAGGCGACGTAGCGGAACAGGCGGTAGTGCGGCACGAGCACAACGCACATCGCGCTCAGACCAACAAAGAGGAACACGCCCTGTCGGATGGCAGTACCGGAGACGCCGCGATCGGTGAACGGGCGCTCGGCGATATCGATGGCGTAGATGCCGACGAGCGAGAGGGCGAACGACGCGAGGACGGTGAGCCAGGCGGCGTTCACGATCGAGAACGATTGACGGAGCGTGCCGAAGCCGCCGAAGCTGCCGCGGACGACGGACTCGAGCAGGCTCAGACTCACGGCCTGCCGCTCACAGGTAGCCCTCGTGGACGAGCGCGAGCACGATCTGGTTGGCGATGGGTCCGGAGACTCGCCCGCCGGAGCCGCCGTACTCGACAACGACGGCAACGGCGTACTGCGGGCGATCGCGGCCGGCGAGCAGGACGAACCACGAATGATCGCCTCGGCGGACGACCTCGTCATCGACCTTCAGCGGCGGTGCGGTGGCGGTGCCGGTTTTGCCCCAGATCTTCACGCTGGGCGTGTCGAAGATGTCGAAGCGCTCGCGTGTGGCGTGGTCGTACTCGATGGAGTGCGCGGTGCCTCGCGGATCGTTGACGGCGAGGTCGAGGCCGCGGAGCGTGGCTTCGACGATGGCGGGATCGAGGCCGAGGTCGGTGGCGACGGGGTCTTGATCGGCGAGCAGGCGGGGCTTGATGCGCAGGCCGCCGCGGGCGATGGTGGCGAAGCTGTCGGCGGCGTGCACGGGTGTCCACGCGACGGTGCCCTGGCCGATGCCCATCTGGATGGCGGCGCCCTCGCTGATCGCGTCGGGGCGGTTGAACGGGCCGAGCCAGCCGTCGACCGATGGCAGCGGCAGGCCGAGGTCCTCGCCGACACCGAAAGCGCGGTATGCCGCGGCGATGCCCTCGGGACCGAGCCGCTGGCCGAGCGTGTAGAAGAAGATGTTGCACGAGACCTTGAGCGCTTCGGCGGCGTCGGGCGCGTGGCCCAGGTCCATGTCGTGCGTCACGCCGTTGAAGTGCTTGAAGATCCAGCAGCGGAGCATCGTCGGGCGATTGGGGTGGAAGTGGCCCGTGCAGCTGATGCGCTCGTCGATCTGGAGCAGTCCTTCTCGGTGCGCAGCGCAGGCGACGAGTGCCTTGGCGAGCGAGCCGGGGGGGCTTGGGAAGGCGATGGCACGGTTGGTGTACGGGCGGTGCAGGTCGATGTAGTGCTCGCGCTGGGCGGCGTTGACTGGCAGGTCGGAGCCGTCGCGAGCGAGTGTTGGTGTCGAGACGAGGGCGAGCAGATCGCCGGTTTCGATGTCGATGACTACAGCGGCGGCGTCCATCGCGGTGCCGACGGGCATGAGCAGCTCGCTCCGCGGGTCTTCGGGGCGGACGAGCTCGGAGTTGTCGTGCCAGGGCTGGACCGAGGTCAGGCCCGTCTCCGGTTCGAGCAGCGCCTGGATGCGCGCCTGGAGCATGATGTCGAGGGTGAGCGTGATGTCTCGGCCTGGGTCGGGCGCGAGGACCAGCGGCGTGTAGTCGTCGAGACGATAGACACGCCGGCCCCGGAGGCCCCGCAGGTCGTCATCGAGCG
>ERZ1740059.1091-NODE-1091-length-13850-cov-4.552954_pt1 | contig 13850 bp, 14 predicted proteins | sample MGYA00581744_ERZ1740059 | MGnify/ENA primary metagenome ERZ1740059 (study PRJEB43018, sample SAMN04849738) | marine metagenome | isolation source: floating plastic debris | place: Pacific Ocean | collected 2008-08-28 | study: EMG produced TPA metagenomics... | reverse complement strand
AAAGTACTGCGAGGTCAGGGAGGGTTGTTGCCTGTTATCGTTTTAACAGCTCGTGATGGTTTAGACGATACACTTATGGCCCTAGATGGTGGGGCGAATGATTATATGACTAAACCCTTTCGCTTTGAAGAATTGCTGGCTCGGATTAAGGTGCAACTTCGTGACCGTGGCGGTCAGCGATTGTTGAAGTCTGAAACTATCTTGAAGGTAGGCGATCTGTCTCTAAACTTGCTTACGCGACAGGCTGAAGTCGGTACTCGTGTGATTGAACTCTCTGCTCGTGAGTTTGTGTTGGCAGAAGTGTTACTCAGACACCCTTTGCAGGTTATGAGTAAAGAACAACTTTTAAACCGAGTGTGGGGATATGATTACGATCCTGGCTCTAACATTATTGAGGTTTATATTCGGCATCTGCGACGTAAGCTGGGTGACAACTATATTGAAACTGTCAGGGGAATGGGCTACCGGTTACGAAGCTAGAAGTTTTGCAATTGAGGTGGGGCGATAGTTCAGGGAAGGTCACCTAGGGGATTCTCAGGTAAATACAGTACCTGAGATAGTCCGTTTCCCTTTTCTCCGTTCTGATTCGGGGACTTTATTTCTGGGCAGCTCCCTAAGTTTGCGCGATTAGCCAGCTGACTGCAATTTCAAGGTGCCGCCGTGCTCTACTGGAATTTGACTCTCGGGCGATAGCCCTTTTACATCGCTGTAGAGTTTGATGTACTCAATGGCAGAGTTCTCCCAGCTAAAGTTTTCGGCCATGGCCCGTTTCTGTAATTCCCTCCAGAAGGGTTTGTACTGAAATCCTTCCCAGGCACGTACCATACAGGTAAAGAGATCTAGCGGCTCATAGCGGTCAAAGCAGTAGCCAGTGCCAACGTTGTTAACCGGGTCATGGTGGGTAACTGTATCCACTAGACCACCAGTACGCCGCACGATAGGTATACAGCCGTAGCGCATGGCGATCATCTGGCTGATACCACAGGGTTCAAACCGCGATGGCATTAAGAAGGCATCGGAGCCAGCATAGATTTTTTGGGCTAGCTGGCTACTGTACATCAAATACACCGATACCCGTCCAGGAAATCGATTGGATAGCTCCCAAAGCTGTGTTTCGTAGTCTCGATTGCCTGAGCCGAGCAATACTAGCTGGGCATCGGTATAGGCTAAAAACCGATCCATAGTCTGCAAAATTAGGTCGATGCCTTTTTGCTCTACCAGGCGGCTGACTAAACCGATAACAAAGCGACTATCGTCGACTTCTAACCCCATTTCTTCCTGTAGGGCCTTTTTATTGATGGCTCGTTTTTCTAGGGTCTCAGCTGTGTAAGTTTGCTCAATTTGTGGGTCAGTTGCCGGATTAAACTCATCCAGGTCAATGCCGTTAACGATACCGCTGAGTTTTTCGCTGATATAGGAGAGCAGTCCTTCTAGTTTTTCGCCATACTCTTTAGTCTGGATCTGCTGAGCATAAGTAGGTGATACAGCATTCACACGGTCGGCATACAGGAGGGCGGCTGCTAGGGTGCTATCACCTTGCATATACCAGGGACACCAAGTGATTTTTTCTAGTTTCCAACGCCAGGGCCCTTGGTAGGCCAGGTTATGGATGGTAAATACGGTGGAGATTTCTGGGGACTGGTGCATCCAGACGGGAAGCATACCGGTGTGCCAGTCATGACAGTGCAGTACATCGGGCTTCCAATGGTTCCAGCAAAATTCGGCAGTACCGTTGGCAAAAAAGGTAAATCGCCAGTCTTCATCGGCGGTACCGTAGATTGTGTCACCATCAAAGGCGGGATGGCCAAATAAATAGAGGGGAACGTCAGACTTGGGTAAGGTGGTTTCGTATACCGCAAAGGCATTAAACATGGCATAGCCCCACCAGATAGGCTCATCGGGCACCTCTATTTTTTGCCCAATAGTGCCGTAGTAGGGCATCAATACTCGCACATCGTGTCCCATGGCTCGCAAGACTTTAGGTAACGTGCCCACGACGTCACCCATACCACCCACTTTTGCTAGGGGGGCGGCTTCTGCTGCCACAAATAAAATTCGCATCGCGTTTTGGTGCCCTGTTAAAAACCCGTGTTCCACGGGATCAAGTCTAGAGGTGGATTGGATCTGTGCATAGTGTTTAAGCTTACGGAAGGTCCACAATCTGAACTAATGGATGCAATTAACGGCTTTCGGCTGCGATCGCATCCAAAATTACCTGGGCACCATCATCCTTAGCCTGCTTTGCTAATGTTGTCCCCATCTCATCCGCTGTTGCCACCGGACCTGAAATTTCGTTCTTCACCAGTGTCTGACCATCTAAGCTGGCGACAATGCCGGTCAGCGTTAGAGTATCGCCCTCAATCACGGTGTTGACACCGATGGGTACCTGGCAGCCTCCTTCAAGTTCGCGCAGAAAAGCTCGTTCTGCGTAACAGCGTTGAGCTGTTGGCAAGTGTTCCAGGGTTTTGATCACTGTCAAAATATCCTCATCACCGCTGCGGCATTCAATCCCTAAGGCGCCTTGACCAACAGCATGAAGAGAAATATTAGCCGGGACAACCTGCTGAATTCGGTCGGCCATGTCTAATCGCTTCAGCCCTGCGACGGCCAAAATAATGGCATCGTACTGACCTTCATCAAGTTTACGGAGGCGAGTATTTAAGTTGCCGCGAATATCTTTGAACTGAAAGGATGGGAAGTGATGACGCAGCTGAGCAAGGCGACGTAGTGAGGAGGTACCAATAACTGCGCCCTCAGGTAGTTTGTCAAGGGTCTTATCCGCATGTTTTTCATGAACTACCAATGCATCAGCGGGATCTTCGCGCTCGGTTACACATCCCAACATTAGGCCTTCCGGTAAGCGGGTGGGTAAATCTTTGAGCGAATGAACGGCAAAATCAACGGTGCCGTCAAGCATGTCGTCTTCTAGCTCTTGGGTAAACAGGCCCTTGTCGCCAATTTTAGATAGGGAAACATCTAGAATTTTGTCCCCTTGGGTTTCCATTGTCTTAACTTCAAAGTTAATCTCAGGAAAGCGTTTCTGTAGCTCACCTTGCACCCAGTGGGTTTGCACTAGGGCAAGCTGACTTTTACGAGAACCAATCCGGATAGTGCGGGTCGCTACATTTGAGGACATAGTTAACAGATTTGCTTTATTGTTAAACAGCCAGCGCTTGCTGACAAAAGCGCTAAAAAATACACAAGACCTTAAGGTTACAGCACGGACGACCGCTCACGGTTGCAAAGCAGCGTAAGTACAAAGTTCTGTAAATGAGTGTTTATTTTGGTTTACGAAAGCAGCATTGGGTTCACTGTCTGAGTCAGCGATTAATGGGTGGTCTGGCTACCTTGGTGCTGATGTCGCTGCCAGCCTATGGCCAGCGTTTAGATCCGGTGCTGCTGGATGCTTTTCTAACTGATCCGTTGGAAGCGGAGCCCAGAGACCCGTTGGTTCCGACGACGGAGGTGGAGCGACCGCTCAGTCCATTAGAGCTGTATTACATAGAACTGGAGCTATTCAAACTTGATGAGCAGGCTCGGTCACTGTTGCTGGCTCAACAGCCAGATGCGGCCTTTGAACTGTGGATGCGGGAGGTGCAGCTGCGTCGGTTGTTTGGTTTAGATGCAGAATTAGAAGCTCTGAATCGTATTGGTCAGCAGGCTTGGAATGAACAGCGATCGCAAGAGATTCGTCTAATAGCTGTCCGGCTAGAGCGGATTTGGGAAGCAGAAAAGGCGACGGCTAGCCTAGAGCTCGTTGAAACCATTGCAGCTATTGCTCAAACCCTACGGATGCGTGATACCTCGACGGAAATCTATCAGCAACTAATTGCTATGACGGCGACTGAGCCAGCCAGTCAGCAAGGTTGGGTAGTGATATTAGCGAGCCACTATCTACAGTGGTTTGACTTTGATAATGCAGCTCAGCTGTATACCCAGCTGGTAGACAGAGCTGAGCTGCAAGGCAACACCGTGGAGCACACTCAATATCTCAAGGACCTGATCTACAGCTATCAGCAGGCCAAGGCCTATGGTCAGGCGTTACCGGCCCAAAGTGAGTTGCTTAGGCTGTATCGGGCGACAGGGCAAAATGACCGAGAGCCGCCTCTTGAAATCGCCATGGCGCGTAATTTTCGAGCCATTGATGGCTATGCTCAGGCGTTGAATTATTACAACCTGGCCTATGTGACAGCCCAGAGTCTGCAGCTTTATGGGCATGTGAGTACGGTGCTAAAAGATTTGGGGGCGTTGTACGCTGAGCAAGGTCTGACAAATGAAGCGCTGACTATGTATAACCTGCTGGTGCGAGCCGAACAGCAGGCTTACAATCAGCATGGCATTCTAGAAGCCTATGATCGCTTAGGGCAGCTTTACCTCAGCATCGATGACCCAGCCAATGCTCTAATTGCTTTTCGGGCTGGATTGGCCTTTGCGGAATCCTTGCAATATCGTGAAGCGTACTTTCGGGGTGAGGTTGCTAAGCTCAGTTTGGATACTCCACAAGGGGATGCCTCTGCTGCTGAAGAGTCCTCTGAAGCAGATAGCCCTAACCTAAGCGACACCTTGCGAGAGGAGCTCCGAGACAATCCTCCCTTTGACGTTACACCTGTTGAAATTGAACCAACTAGTGTGGATCCTGAGGATACTCTGCCTGTCGATCAGGTGCCGGTGGAAGACAATGCTCCTGAATCGCAGCCTGAAGTGGAAGTCATTAGTGATGAAACGATTGATGTTGAGCCGAACGCCACACGAGATTCAACACCTAGCCCTGGGCCGGCTGACTAAGGATGTTTTAAACCAGAAGCTTTAAACCGAGCACCCCTAATAAGACCAGCACTCCCTGACGAAAGCTAGCGGCATCAATATAGTTGGAAAGCCAAAGACCTAGGCCTAAGCCACCAATAAAAAAAGGCGAGGCATAGCCTACCTGGAGCAGAAGCGCCTGGTTAAAGTCGCCTTGCCAAAGATGAGTTGCGATCGCAGCCAGGGACAGCACAGAAAACATTCCAGGCAGGTTGCCCTTAAATTGCTCAGGGCTCCACTGATTGCAGTTGCCATAGATTACCAGGGGTGGCCCGCCGATATTAAAGGCCCCAGTCAGCACCCCTGAAGCCGCTCCAAAAGCATAGGCCCAAGAACGCCCGGTCAAGACAGGCAGCGATAGCTGTAGCAATGAGTAGCTCACATAGGCCAAAACCATCACCCCCAACACTTGTAGCGCTAAATGTTCTGGGATGTAATGCAATCCCACGACACCCACGGGAATCGTCGCTAGCGCTGCTGCTGATAAATGGATAACGCGTGTCCACTCAAAATCGTCTCGGTAATACCACCAGAGGGCAATATTGCCGAGTAACCCCACGGCAATTACTAACGCAATTGCTAGCTGCAGGTCCATAAAAAATGGCAGTAATGATACAGCTACTAGGGCAAACCCAAATCCTGTCAGGCTTTGCACCAAAGAGGCCAGACCCACAATCAAACCAATCCAAAGCGTATCAGGCATACTTACATCGAGGATATCCATAGGCGTTGCCATGGTTACTTGCTTATCAATCTTACCGATTATTAAGAAAAGTGTCTGGATATGACAAGAAAAGTGTCTGAATGTAAATGCTGATTTTTTGCTTTTGTCTGGAGCGCTAGGTTTTAATGGCTGATGGTGGTGCCTAATATCTGAGAGGGGTACACACAGTTGAACTTAATGCTGCGTGTACTAGTTGTATATTCAACTAAAAGATTGTGTCTTAACTATGACGGTTACCCACGGCACGCCTAAAGAAGTTGCTCGGCAGATGACCAGCGATTGTATTGCTATGCGGTTGCGACAGCTTAATCGCATGGTCACTCGTCTCTATGACGAGGCATTGCGTCCTCTCGGATTTACTGTTAACCAGCTCAATATTCTGGCGACTATTGTCAGTCGTGGCCCGATTCCTCCCGGTCAGCTTGGTCAGATGCTGGGTATGGAAAAGTCCACCGTTAGCCGCACCATTGACCGTATGCATAAACATGGTTGGATTGATATCGGTCCTGGTAAAGATAAACGTAGTCAGTCCCTAAAGGCTACTCCTCAGGGACGTCAGCTTTTGGTAATTGCAGCCCCAGTATGGAACGAGTTACAGGCAAATGTATTGGACTCAGCCGCTGAGAATACAGGGCTTCTAGCTGCATTTGGGCTGAGCGCTGATGCAGCTGAGAATATTCAAGTAGAAGACGGTGAAGATTTCTATTCCGGTAATCTGGCAGATCCGCTAACGGATGATTTTTATGATTAGTGGCCTGTTACAAATCTGCTCCCTCGCCCGCCAAGATCAATGCCTTCTGCTGCATTGTCTTAAAAATGTTGTAAAACCCATTGGCCCGTGATGGGGTAAGGCTTACATCCAGCTGAGTATCTTTAATAAAGTCGGATTCTAGCTGCACAATCTCTTGTGGTGATAGCCCCTTTAGCCCTTCGATTAGTAAGGCCACTAATCCCTTAGTAATCTGTGCGTCTGAGTCGCCCTGAAAACTGATATGACCCTGATCATCAGTATCAGCAATGATGTATACCTGTGAGACACAGCCTTTAACCTTGTTTTCAGATATTTTGGCGTCTTCAGGAAAACCTTCTAGACGTTTGGCGTACCATAAAAGCTGTTCGTAACGACGCCGTGGATCTTGAATCCGTTGGAAGCGTTTGACAATTTTGTCTAGGGCCGGAGGGCGAACGGAATTGGCAGACATTGAAAATGCAATTTGTTGGCATTACTAATGTCTTTAGTGTAAACCGCTCAAGTCTTGATTAAAGCGCTTTGACCGGAGCCGCACCTTGGTATTTAGTCACCATTCTCCTTATTAGTAATAAATCGGTTAGCGACTGTTTCGGGCTGTAGAGCTGACAAAATGACATGGTCTGAGTCAGTCACGATTACAGCACGGGTGCGTCTACCATAGGTGGCGTCAATCAGTTGTCCTGTATCACGGGCGTCACCAATCAGGCGTTTGATGGGCGCAGATTCGGGGCTAACAATAGCGACTACCCGGTTGGCAGATACGATATTGCCAAAGCCAATATTGATAAGCTTAATGTCCATAGGTTTTCAAACAAGCGTGTAATGCACAAAAACGCAAAGGTAGCAACCGCTACTAAGCGTAATGATGTGTCCTTTAAGTGCGCAAATGACTAAATCCTAGTACCGAAATGTTAACGAAAAAAACAGCGGTTAAACATGAGAAAAGTAATGCTTAATCATTGGGTGTGAACAATTTTGTCCCGTATTGACCTAAATTCAGACTTCCTGTCTTTTGAGGGTTCTCAAGAAAATAGCGATGGATTCTCATAAACAAGAAAAATTAGCGATAAGAGAGGAAGAAGCGTGCAACCGGTTGATGTAACTACTCTTAAGGCCGTTTTTCATGAGTTAACCACCCAATGGTTGCCTGCTCGTTGTGAGCAAGTCGTGCAGCGCGATCGCACAACCATTTGTTTGGGGTTGCGTACATTTGATCGGCGAGGGTGGCTGACGATTTCCTGGCACCCCCAAGCTGCTCGTATCCACATGGGAGATGCTCCGCCTAAGAGCCCGGATACGTTTACCTTTAGTCAGCAGCTTAAGCACCAGTTTAGTGGTCTGGCCTTGACAAAAATTGACTTCCTTACCCCCTGGGAACGAGCGCTTGATCTGCAGTTTGCCCCTCGTCCTGACGAACCAGCGGAGTGGCATCTGTACGTGGAAATCATGGGCAAATATAGCAATGTTTTATTGACAAATGCCCAACAAGAAATTGTCACGGCTGCGCATCAGGTCAATGCTCAACAGTCCAGCGTTCGTGTCATTCGCACCGGGGGGCAGTACAAACCTCCACCGGCCATGATGGGGACGTTGCCTCGACTAGACGAGCCCTTTAGCGACTGGCAAGAACGAATTAGTTTAGTCCCTGGCAAACTCAGCAAAATGATGGTGAAAAGCTATAGCGGTCTCAGCACTGCTTTGGCAAAACAGCTCAGCCTGGGCGCTGCACTAGACCCAAATCAAAGTACCGATAGCTTAACAGTGGATAATTGGCAGCAGCTATACGCTCAATGGCAGCGCTGGCTCCAATGCCTGGAGAAAAATGACTTTCAACCGGCCCATACAGAACATGGCTATACCGTCCTAGGTTGGACTGCATCACCTGTATCTGGCTCTGTTCAACAGCTGTTGGATACTTACAACACTACCCAGCTCAACCAGCAAACCTATGCTCCGCTGCATCACCAGCTAACCCAAAAAACAAAAACTTTGACCGGAAAACTGCGACAAAAGGCCGCCAATTTTTATCGGCGATTGGAGGATTCTGATCAAGCTGAGCTCTATCGAGTCAAGGCGGATCTGCTGATGGCTTATTTGCACGAGTGGCAGCCGGGGATGTCCTCAATCCAACTGCAGGATTTTGAATCAGGGGAGCCTGTCACCCTAGTGCTCAATCCTGAAAAAAATGCTGTGCAAAATGCTCAAGCCTATAATAAGCGGCATCAAAAACTGAAACGTACCCGTAATGCGGTGATGCCTTTGCTGGAGGAAGTCGAAACAGAACTGCACTATCTCGAACAAGTTGAGGCGGCTCTGCTGCAAACAGCTCACTACCATACATCTGACGACCTAACTGCGCTGGAAGAAATTCGCGATGAGCTGGTTCAACAGATGTATATTGCCAATCCCTATCAGCGTCAAGATAAGCATCAAGGACGCGGGCGAGCAGACAAGCTACCTAATTTCTATAAGTGCCATACTCCTAACGGCACCGAGATCTGGGTCGGTCGTAACAACAATCAAAATGAAGCTTTGTCATTTAAGGCCGCTAATGACTACGATCTTTGGCTGCATACCCAGGAAATTCCCGGTAGTCATGTGCTCTTACGCTTAGAGCCTGGGGCTGCAGTTAGAGATGATGACCTGGCCGTTGCGGCTAACGTGGCCGCTTGGTTTAGTCGCGCACGTCAGTCAGAACAGGTGCCCGTGGTTTACACCAAGCCAAAACATGTTTATAAACCGAAGGGAGCTCGTCCCGGTATGGTGATTTATAAACATGAACAGGTGCTCTGGGGACAGCCTCAGCTGGCAAAAGCTTACTTAGAAGAGAACGCGAACGCTCAATCAAGCATAAGTAGTCGGGCTTAGGCTGGGGAAAACAGCAAGTAACTTTGCAAATTGCCTGTTTGCCGCCTCAATACTGGCCACTATTTCTTTTAGGTTTGCGCTCTTCGCCCTTTGCCTAGCTCCCTGCACCAGCCTCCCTTCACCCATGCTGACAACCCCACCCGCCCAACGTCTTCACCCGCTCAGCGTAGCCCCAATGATGGACCGCACCGATCGGCATTTTCGGTACTTTATGCGGCAGATCACGCGGAGAACGCTGCTCTATACCGAGATGGTTACGGCTCAGGCGATTCATCATGGCGATCGCAACAAGCTTTTGGGGTTTGACCCGGCTGAAAAACCGCTAGCCCTGCAACTTGGTGGTGATGATCCTCTGCTGCTGTCGGAATGTGCGCTGATTGCTGAGGATATGGGCTACGACGAGGTTAATCTAAATGTCGGCTGCCCTAGCAATCGGGTGCAAAGTGGTAATTTTGGCGCCTGTTTAATGTCTCAACCGGGGCGGGTAGCTGACTGTGTTGCAGCCATGCAGTCAGTGGTCAAAATTCCGGTGACGGTGAAGCATCGGATTGGAATTGATCAGTGCGATCGCTATGAAGACATGGAAAAATTTGTCACCACTCTGGCTGCTGCCGGCTGTCAGAGATTTACCGTCCATGCTCGTAAGGCATGGCTACAAGGGTTAAGTCCCAAAGACAACCGTACAATTCCACCATTACGCTATGACGATGTTTATCGCCTCAAACGCGAACATCCCAATCTGTGGATTGAGATTAACGGCGGCATCAAAACCTTAGACCAGGCCCGAGATCATCTACATCGAGTCGATGCAGTCATGATTGGTCGTGCCGCCTACGATACGCCCTATGTGTTTGCGTTAGCCGATCGCGATATCTATGCTGACGATACGCTGATGACGCGTCATCAGGTTGTTGCTGCAATGTTGCCCTACATAGCCCGTTGGACTGAGCCAGGGAGGAAGCTGCATTCCATCACTCGACACATGCTGCAGCTCTTCCATGGCCAACCCGGCAGCCGGGCTTGGAAACGGCACTTAACGGACAATAGTTGCCATGTGGGTGCAGGCACTGATGTGGTGCGAGCAGCGATTGCCCAAGTCCCGGAGACACTGAGTAAAAATACTCATCACCCTGCATTTGTCAATGTAAATTCCTAGGTGATTGAGAAAAACAAATACCCTGGCCACAAGAATTTACGCTCTTAATAAATCTTAAGAAAAAGTTATATTCTGAGACACAATGATAAGGCGTAAGCTGGTTCATCCTTTTGATGTCACGAATAAAGATCATGGTTTATGGCCGTGTGCAGGGTGTGGGTTTTCGATATCACACCCGTCAAAAAGCACAGGCACTCAATTTGACAGGCTATGTCACAAATAAGCCTGACCATACGGTCGAAATTGTGGCAGACGGGGCTGATGCGTCATTAAAAGCCTTAATTGAATGGGCAAAAAATGGGCCTGAACGGGCTGATGTCAGGCGTGTTGAAGTCGAAGACTGTATGCCAATCAATCGTTTTGACGAATTTATAATCGAGTATTAGGTTTTAAATAAAAGTGTGAGCATTAGAACTAATACCAATGGAGCGATAAAGGTCAATACGAAAACTTCGCGCCTTACAGAGACACGTCCAGCTCGACGAGAGAGAGTCCGGTTATTGAATCTGCTGATGGATATGTTGCGAGGGGGCTGGCTAAAGCCGTCGTCACTAACTCTTTGGGTATCAGTAAATGTCGGAGTTGGAGGTCGTCTATAAGCGCTGCGATTGTTGTTGTTTTGCTGTAAGTCTAGGATGGGCTCCTCTAACGGTACAAACATTGATTGTCGGATAGCCAGTTCTACTTCATAGGGAAGCCATCCTTTGTCTTGGAGAACAGAGACTGCTGCATCTGGACCACGGTTAAGAAAATCTAGCTCTGAGTGATAGCGATCAGCATAACTTCTGTAGAATGCATCGGTAGGTAGCCCAAATGCCTTCTGAAGTTCATAGAGTTCCTTTAATTGAGCCTGTATCTTTTCAAACTGTTGATTGCTAATCTCAGCGTTTTTCAAAACGTTGTTAATCTGATCACAGGACCAACCGTCTCTACACAAAGTACGAGCAGCTCTTATGTATATAGCTTGCTCCAACAAGACATCATGCTGAACGTTTTTCATATATCCTTGGAATTTTCAAGTACATAACTAGGCAGATAGACTTACCTAAGATCTCAAATCTTGTTGCAATTCAATGTCCTCGCTATGAATCGATCGGGAAAAATTCTGTTCAATTTATAGAATCCTTAAAAAATTAAGGATTCAAAAGTTGAGTAATCTTTCCTATTACTACATATAAAGGACCAGCCTGGAGCTCAGTAGTTCCACCCAATGCATCTCTAAACAAACTTTATAACCTGTTAAGGGCTCATAAAACTCTGATGAAAATTAGTTATTAAATCAAGGTTTAGGAGGTTCTGTTCAGAGCTGTTTGTCTTTAGGTAAAGACGCATTCTCTACAGTCTTTGTGATGAGCCCAATGGAACTTAGTCTCTAAAACCTTAACAACAATTTTTGATAGGGTTGATATTAGTAGACACTGATGAATTCTGGCTGATAGCTGCTGATATTTAAACAGATTCACATCTATAAGGTTTAAATAGCTCAGATAACGTGCAAATAGCTCAAGTTATTTTGATTTTTCCTATTGGCATCCAGGAAAAAAGTAATTGCTATGAAAAATAAACCTGGGTCAGAAACCTGTACTCGTTAATTGAGTTCATACAACTATTTCTACAAGAACGCCTAAGAACGCCGATTTTTATGCCTATATAATCATTATGGAAAAATCAGGGATTGTATGGGAAATTAATCTAGTATTTTTTTATGCCTTTGTTTTTAGGATTTATATTTTTTCTTTGTGATGAACAACAAAGTAGCGGCGCAACAAACAATTAAGAGAACAACAATGACTGATTTCGTGATGCCATGATATGCGCTCTAAACTGAGATTAGATAGCTTTACATCAGAGGATTTGTCAGGCGGTCAAGTCAAGGCTATTGACGCGAGTAGATTGTTCCCCGGTTTTTCTCAGTTAGGGACTAGTTGGAGATTTGATGTGTTGAGTTTAGGTCTGGCACCCGATATAGATCCAATTCGGTCTGCTCCCCTGCTGCTGCGCTCTATTCTTTCTGTGTCTATAATCTTTGCTGGATTTGCGCCCACGCTATACCTATCTGTGATGGACAGTCATCGAATGGTCTCTTAAGCTTGAGTAAGCAGACATCATGGGCATTGCCCTTTGGGTATCAGGGAATATGACAGATGTTAGGTCTCCAGAGCAGTCTGGGGAGGCGTTTTTGACAGCTGTAGAGCCGTCGAGGGCAACGTCTCAGGCATTGATGTATCGGACGGTAGCCATCTATTTAGTTGGTTTCGGAATGTTGGCAGGAGCCGCTATCTGGGGTTATGGGCGCTATCGCAATACCCAGACAGCGGCTATTTCGGTGCCCTTGTATGCTGTGGAGCGCTCGGATGTAGAGCTAACGGTTACGGCGAGCGGCACCCTGGCGTTAGGTGGACAACAGACACTTAAGTCACCACAAAATGAAGCCACTGTTGAGCAGGTCATGGTGGAGGTACGTAGTTTTGTAGAAGCTGGACAGCCACTGGTAGTGCTGCGCGATCGCAACAAAGAACGGGACCTGCGATCGCAGCAGGTTGAAATCCAAAAGTTCCAGCTTGATCTCAACCGCAACCAAGAAAAAGTGACTGAGGTGCAGCAGCGAGTCAATGCGGCTACCGAGCAATATCAAGAATCCCAGGAACTATCAGCCCAGGGGTTTATTTCTGAAGACGAAGTACGAGACGACCTCGCCGAGCTAGATAGAGTGCGTTCTGATCTCAAAGATGCTCAGCTAGCGGTTATTAAGACCGAATTAGACCTTAAAACCGCCTTTGAGCAACTGACTTTTTTAGAGCAGCAGCTCAGCGATCGTGTTGTTACCTCGCCGATTGATGGTGTTGTCCTAGAAGTGCAAGTAGCTGCAGGCGAAGCAATTGCAACCGATACAGACCTGCTGACCCTGGGCGATCCCAACCAAGAGATTGTCAACTTGCAGCTCTCTACCTTGGATGCGGCGAAGGTCACCCTCAATCAATTGGCCAGAATTCGTGCCATCGGCCCCGATGCCCAGGAGTAAGAAGGACAGGTAGTGGCCCTATCACCCCAGGCGCTGTCTACAAATAACGGTGGCAACTCTCCAGAAGGGCAAGCCAGGGTAACAGCCCAAGTACAGCTAGGCAGAGCCAGTGAAACCCTGATTCCTGGTAGTTTTGTCAGTGTGGAAATTGTTACCGAACAGCAACGAGATGCTCTAGTGGTTCCGCCTGAAGCAGTCCAACGAGAGACGGAACAACCCTATGTCTGGATTCGCAATCAACGGGGGAATGCAACTCAGCAGCCGATTGAATTAGGACTGCAGGGACTAGATCTGGTTGCCGTGACCGATGGGCTACAGGAGGGCGATCAAGTGGCCCTCGTTCCGCCAACGCTGACCCTTACTCCTGGTATGCCCATTGGTGACCCCGCTGAGCTCTCTCTGCCTGATACTTTAGCCCCGTAATCACCATGGGACTTCCTTTACCTGATTTATTGTTGATGACCTGGCGCTCCCTGACCAATCAGTGGCTGCGCGCTGGTTTGACCACCTTTGGTGTATTCATGGG
>ERZ1740059.1090-NODE-1090-length-13851-cov-9.254277_pt1 | contig 13851 bp, 11 predicted proteins | sample MGYA00581744_ERZ1740059 | MGnify/ENA primary metagenome ERZ1740059 (study PRJEB43018, sample SAMN04849738) | marine metagenome | isolation source: floating plastic debris | place: Pacific Ocean | collected 2008-08-28 | study: EMG produced TPA metagenomics... | reverse complement strand
AACTCCTAACTCCTAACTCCCAACTCCTAACTCCCAACTCCTAACTCCTAACTCCGTGAGCTATTTCCTTCTTTCTCAATCGGAGCATCAGAACTTCGGCTCCATTCACTCCAGGAACCATCATAATTACGTACATTTGGATAGCCTAATAAATACTTTAAGACAAACCAAGTGTGTGCCGATCGCGCACCAACGGCACAATAGGGAATAATTTGTTTATCTGCTGTAATACCTTTACTTTCGTAAATTTTGCGTAATTCTTCTATCGGTTTTAAAGTCCCATCCTCATTCAATGACGAATCATAAGAAACGTGTACTGCACTTGTAATATGTCCGGTACGTTCGTTGTTTTCTGGAGGTTTGTCGTAAAACCATTTGCCGCTATATTCTTCAGGGGTTCTTACATCTAAGATTACGCTATCTGTTTGCTCAATAGAGTTGCGAACTTCTTCATATAACGCTCGTAAATTAGCATCTGGTTGTTGAGCGGAATATTGAGTCGGAGTCGCAACAGTTTTTATTTGTGCCAGGGGGCGTTTTTCTGCTATCCATTTGTTGCGACTACCATTAAGAATTCTGACATCTTGATGACCAAAAACTTTCAACAACCAAAAAATCCATCCTCCTACAGCAGCAAGTTCACCGTAAACAATTATTGTAGAGTCATTTTCGATACCAGAACGACCAAGTAATTTTTCAATGTTGGCTTTCTCAAAATTAACTTTACGATCGGGAAGCATTAAATCGGTGAATGGATTCCACATAACTGCTCGGGGAATCACTTCGGTGGGGATTGCTTGGGGATTTACAGCGACTTCAACTATACGAACCTTCTCATCATTTAAGTGCTCGTCAAGCCACTGAGTATCTACAATTACTTCTGGATGAACGTAATTTGACATTTTCTGATTCCTGATTAAATTATGGTTAGTTTGTAGTTGCGATCGCTTCACACATGCCCATTACGGGCTTATCGCCGCGCTTTCTTAAACGTTTTAGAAATTATCAGAGTGCGGTGATAGATATAAATTAAAATTAAATTATGACTAAGCCTAGTCCTCTTTCGGGTACAGTTTGTATCAAGTGCAATCAAAAAACTTTTATTGCAAATCTAAAATCTGATGATGGCGAATACTTTGCAATTGATATTTGAGGAAATAGCCCTAACTCGCAACGAACAGCAATTGCGAGGAAACGTTATGGTTCAACTTGGCAAGTATTTTGATGCAAAACGTCGGGGATTATTTTTTTTCGATAGGCTTCCTCACAAAAAGAAATCAGCCATTGTCGAATTAGCAATATCTGTAGAATATAATCCTGTTTTGCGGTATTTGATCGAACATCACGCTCCAGTGCATGAAGAAGTGGTGTTACAACCTGGAAAATGGAACATATTTTGTCCGCGCTTCGACCACGGACACGTCATGGCTGGCCCTATAATCGGTAATGGAAAGTTGATTGGTGGGATCGGTTTTACCCGCACGCGAGAATCTTCTGCTTTTAATACTCGGGATTTAGCTGACTTAAGTGCTGTTTGCTTGCATTTATCAACTTGGTTAACAACAATAAAATCGCAAACAAAAAAAATTGAGTTAGATATTAATCGGTTAACACCGCGAGAAATTCAAATTGCTGAATTAGTCGCACAAGGTTTAACTAATGCTCAAATCGGTGCATATTTATGGATTCAAGAAAATTCTGTCAAACAAGCTTTAAAAAGAATGTTTCGTAAACTTGAAGTTTCCTCTCGTGCCGAAATGGTAGCTAAACTTTATTCCGTTAAGAGTTAGTTGTTAAAGAGAAGTTAAGATTTAATAATTTTCTCCCCCCTCTCCCTCAAGCCGGAATCCAAACTCGAATTTGAGTACCTTCATTAAAAGTACTTTTAACTTGAATTTCTCCTCCTAAAATTTGCACTCTTTCCTGCATTCCCCGTAAACCAAAACCTGTATGATGTGCGTTAACTTCAAAACCTCGACCATCATCTACGATTTCTAAAATAATTCCTTCAATATTTTGATAGCCTTTTATATTCACAACTTTAGCACGAGCGTGTTTTTGAATATTGGTAACTGCTTCTTGGACAATACAATATAGTTGGTGACTGGTTTGACTTGGTAATTGTGGAAATTCTGAATTTAAATCAATTACAAATGATTGATTTCGTTCAACTTGCTCAACTAAAGTCGCCAAAGCTTGATTAAGATTAAAATTCATTTGGCGTATCGACTGTACGGAATTTCTGACTTTTGTTAAACATTCACTCGATAAATCTTTTGCAATATTTAAGGAATTAACCGCTTTTTGTGAGTCTTTCTCATACAATCTTTGAGCGAGTTCTAACTGTATATCTAATGTAGTCAAAGAATGACCTAAAGAATCATGAATTTCACGAGCAATACGACTACGCTCTAAACTTGCAGCTAAGGATTCTACCTGTTGGGTTAATGCTTCTGCTTTTTGACGGCTTTTTTGTTCTGCTACTACAACAAAACCTAATAAAAGTACAAATACACTTGCTGTAAGATAGTTGCCAATTTCACCAATTACTACTCTACGAGTAATGAAGCTAGTATTATTTAATTCTGCAATAAGTGGAGTTAAGTTAGCGCGATTAAATTCTAATATTATAGGTACACTAAAAGCTGTAGCAATAGCCCAGGCAATTCCGGAAAAAACTGTAATTAAAATGACTTCTTGACGCTTCAACAAGAAACAGCTTTTAGCGAGTGTCAGAAATAGAATTAGTTCAAAATCAACGCCTATCGCTTTAGGAATGATGACTGCGAATATTTCTAAAATAATATAAGCTCGTTTTTGGAGGATAGGACGATTAATTGGATATATGAAGCTCAAACCTGTTAAAACAGTTAATTGAGTAAATGTAACATAAGTCGGTATTGGTAAATTTTGATAATTAGTTCTATTACGACTTAATAAAAAAAGTAATAAATATACAATTAAAATCAACCATTCTACATAACGTATAGCACGACGGATAGATGAAGAAGCTGTTGAGTTGAAATGCATAACATCAAAATTTTTGTAAGTTAAGTAAATTATCTTATCAATATCATAGATAGCTAGATAAATTTTCAACATGACTATAGTCATATTTATCCATGACTATAGTAAATATGTTTACAAAAATATCTTGGTTAATCTATTTTCAACTATTTTTCAGATTGGAATATATAAAAAGTCAACTTTTGCTCAGTTATTTAATGTTATAAAATATTTTTTTTCGTATAGTTATATTGCAAAAGCGAAACCAGCACGCTTTTTTTACAGAAGTTTAAGTAAAGCTCACCCTTTTATATCAAGTCCGGTTAATTACTTACTATTAGGACTTACGCAAGCCCCCCAATTCATCGGGGGGTTGGGGGGATCTAAAATGTCTGGAACACTATACTTTTCGTTATTGCTGCGTAAGTCCTGACTATATAACCCAGAGCGATTACTTATTACTTATTACTCAGTTCTACAGATATGATAACTGTTTAACCGGACATGATATTAATGGTGGGTTAAACTACAATTTGGAAATTGTAAAACTCAAGTCTCTCGGGATTTTGAATCCTCCTTTTAGAAAAAGGAAGATTATTAAAAAACGTGGTTTTGGGGAAATTTTTTGATGGGGAATGGGGATAGGAGATAGAATTTGTAATTCATAACTCCCAACTTTCAACCTTTAACTTCCGGACAATAAATATTGTTCAAACAGTTTTTTCTTTTATAGACAAACTGCTTTTTGATTATCTCGGTGTCATTATGAGTTAATATTGGTCCGTGAGGTATGCAGGTAAAAAAAAACAATGCATTTCTTATATGGTAAGCTTTTTACCCGCCATCCAGTGGGAGAAATATTAAGAAATCATGATTCATGATATTTATAAATCGGGTCAAAGTGCATGATCAAAAAATTATTTCGTCCAACACCTCAAGTAATTCCCCAGTACGAAGAAGATTTCTATCACCATCCGGGAACGATACCGGGAACTCTCAATATTGATAAGGATGCGGCAGAAACCAAGGTTAGCTTAATTGATTACAATCAAAATCAAGTCACTCCCAAAAAAATTAGTATCCCAGAGGACTGCGCTAATTATCTGGATACTGAATCGGTTTCTTGGGTAGATGTACAAGGTTTGGGTAACACAATTATTTTGCAAGAAATTGGCAAAGTTTTTGAACTACATCCTCTAGTTCTCGAAGATGTGGTAAATGTTCCAGAACGTCCGAAAATAGAAGATTATGAAGACCAATTAGTGATTATTTCCCGGATGGTGATGCCAACAGAAAATAACAATGGTTTTCACAGCGAACAGGTAAGTTTTGTTCTAGGAAAGAATTATCTGTTGACGGTTCAAGAAGAACCTACACTTGACTGCTTTGGTCCAGTACGCTTGAGAATTAGCAACAATAAAGGTATCATCCGCAAGCAGGGAGCTGATTATTTAGCTTACGCGCTTTTAGATGCAATCATCGATGGGTTTTTCCCCGTATTAGAAGATTATGGCGAACGCATTGAAGGTTTAGAGGAGGAAGTAATAGTAAATCCGACTCGAAAAACACTGCAAAAAATTTATAGAATAAGGCGAGAATTGTTACAATTACGTCGCGCTATATGGCCGCAGCGTAGTGCGATCAATTCTTTGATTAGAGATAGTAACGAACTCATCACTGAGGAGGTGAGAATTTACCTAAGAGATTGTTACGATCATGCAGTGCAAGTGATGGATATGGTAGAAACTTATCGGGAACTTGCATCGGGGTTAATGGACGTGTATCTTTCTGCGGTAAGTAACCGAATGAATGAAATCATGAAGTTGCTAACAGTGTTTTCGTGGATTTTCCTACCCTTAACCTTTATTGCTGGGTTATATGGGATGAATTTTGAATATATGCCCGGAGTGAAAACGCCTTGGGGCTTCTGGTTATGCGTGATGGCAATGGTGTCGATCGCGGTTGGTTTATTATTGTTTTTCAGACGAAGTGGTTGGCTTGAAAGTCCTGCCACTCTTAAAGATGTTCGACGTGAGCGACAATCTTAGGGGGTTACATTTAGATAAATGCAACAACAGACGAATCCGAACTTACTTGTGCTGACACTCTATATCATCGGTGTCAGTTATATTTTAAACTTAATGATCGAATCAATCGACGAACAAATAAAGTTTGCTTTTGATAAGGCAGCTGTTGACAAGCAATTAAAAGAACAAGAACTAGATGATAAGGTTTCTATAGCTTTTAAACTTAAGGCTTGTTACGATATTGATGGTTTAAAGGATTTATTACTCATCCTTACCAATAAATCGGATAATGTTGCCGTATATGTTGACTGGGATAACTGTTCTTTGGCTGAAAACCATAAAAATGTATCGCGTAGAATAATTCGTAAATCACCAGATGTGTCCCGGGATTTAGGTGTACCCCAAAGTCCTGGCCTAATTGCTCCGAATCAAACCCTCGTACAGGGTTTTACCGCTGAAGACGTATTTAAGCGAGATCAAGAAACCGGAACATATCAAGCAGAAAAAGCTTTAGTTGATATAGCTGGACTTAAAGCTAGTCCGAACAAAAAATTTAGAAAATTATACAAAAAATTTATGAGCAGAAGAGAACAAATAGGATTTTCTCTTCAATTAGTGCTGCGATTTTCAGAAGTGCGCGTGGGTTTGGTACCAGGTCAAAATATACCTCCCATGTCCATTATTAATTGTCCTTTTAGCGTTAGAAAGCTTCCTTGGAGCTATGCCCTACCTTGGAATAAAAAGAGAGCATCTTAAAATCATCCAAGGCTAAACTAGAATATTAGGAGAGAGTCGGCGAGGCGATTACAGATTAGTTTCAACAAAACTAATTTGAGGAAAGTCCGGGCTTCCGAAAGACCAAACTTGCTGGGTAACGCCCAGTGCGTGCGAGCGTGAGGATAGTGCCACAGAAAAATACCGCCTTTTTCAATGAACAATGAACAATGAACAATTATCAATGAATAAAACTGATAATTGATAATTGATAATTGATAATTGAAAAAGGTAAGGGTGCAAAGGTGAGGTAAGAGCTCACCAGCAGCGTCGAGAGGCGCTGGCTCGGTAAACCCCGGTTGGAAGCAAGGCGAGAGGAACTATGGTTGGTCTTTTTCCAGTTCCGCTTTATGAGAGCCGCTTGAGGCGTTTGGTAACAAGCGTCCCAGATAGATTATTGCCCTAGCAATGTCGGAAAGTAAATTTGCGGCATTTCTAGAACAGAACCCGGCTTATGTCCGACTCTCTCCCCCCTTTTTTTTGGCATGGGAGATGGGGGGATGGGGGGATGGGGAGATAGAATTCTAACCTTTTACCTTTTACTTTTTACCTTAATTAATGTCTGTTATTTATCCGCGTCGTCAACGACAACTTGAAAGTTTGGTCAAAAAGCTAGGTTTATCAGCTTCTTCACCTTTGAAATGGGAATTGCTTGACTTAGCGCTGACTCATCCATCTATTTCTGAGTCGGCAAATTACGAACAACTTGAATTTGTTGGGGATGCGGTGGTGCGTCTGGTTGCTGCTCTTGTTCTATGGGAAAATTTTCATGATGCTCGCGTAGGTGATTTTGCTGCAATTCGTTCTGTACTGGTAAGCGATCGCATTCTCGCTCAATTAGCTGGTTCCTACGGTTTGGAACTACATTTATTGGTTGCTGGTAGTGCTTATGGAGATAAAGCAGGGCAAGAGTCTAGATTGGCGGATGCTTTTGAAGCGATTTTAGGTGCCCTTTATCTGAGTACTAATAATTTAGAATTGATTCGCCCTTGGCTCGATCCTCACTTCAAACAACTGGCGGCAGAAATTAGATCCGATCCTGCAAGACAAAATTATAAAGCTGCTTTACAAGAATGGACTCAAGGAAAATATAAAACTTTGCCCGAATATCGCGTCACTCAACTCACTCCACCAACACATAATCAAGAACGCTTCATGGCTGAGGTTTGGCTGCACGATCAAAAATTAGGTTCAGGTAAAGGCCGTTCTATCAAAGCTGCCGAGCAAGCTGCTGCGAAAGTGGCTTTTATGGCAATAGAATCTCCGCAAAAACCCTGAACTCAATCGAGTCTTTAATAAGCTATTGATTGTAAAGTTCTGATTCAATTGTTGATTTTGGATTGGTTCTATAAAATACGATATCTTTATCTTTATTGTAGTACTGAAGTACTCTAATAAAGATTTTATTTTTTTATTGTATAACTAATGACAAATGAGTGATAAAAAATAACTAATAACTAATGACAAATTCAATAAAAGTTGCTGTAGTTGGGGTTGGACGCTGGGGAGTTCATTTACTGCGAAATTTTTTAGCGCATCCTATTGTTGAAGTCGTAGCGGTGGTAGATCCAAATTCTGAATGTTTGGCGAAGGTAAAGCAGCAATATGACTTAGAGGATAATGTTTTATTAACTACTGAATGGCAGAAATTACAGCAATTATCTCAATTAGATGCAGTAGTAATTGCTACTCCAGCAGTCACTCACTACTCCTTAATTGTTGATGCTTTGAACTGGGGGTGCCATGTTTTAGCCGAAAAACCTCTAACTCTCAATCCCTCAGAATGCCGGCAATTATGCGAGTTGGCAGACAAACAGCAATTGATATTAATGGTAGATCATACCTATTTATTTCATCCGGCGGTAGAAAAAGGACAAGCAGTATTGCAAGCGGGTGCCGTGGGAGATTTACGCTACGGTTATGCGACACGCACTCATTTGGGGCCAGTACGCCACGATGTTGATGCACTATGGGATTTAGCCATTCACGATATTGCCATCTTCAATGCCTGGTTGGGGTTCACGCCGATTGTTGCTCAAGCAACGGGGAAGGTTTGGTTGCAAACAACACCCGAAGAGAAATCAACTTCTTCCCATGCCCTATCGGATTTAGTCTGGGTTACTCTAACATATCCTTGTGGTTTTCAAGTATTCATTCATTTATGCTGGCTTAATGCTGATAAACAGCGACGTTTGGGAGTTGTAGGTAGTCGCGGCAGCTTAATTTTTGATGAAATGTTATCTGAGGCACCATTGACGTTAATACAGGGTGAGTTTGAACGTCAAGAAAATCGCTTTATCCCCGTAAATCAACAACGAAAAGTGGTAGAAATCGAAAAAGGCGAACCGTTACAACGAGTTTGTAACAGCTTTATTGAATGCATCGTGCAAAATACTCCCTCAGCAATATCTAATGGTGGGGTAGGTACGGAGTTAGTGGAGATTTTAACCGCTCTTACCCAATCTTTGGAAACAGGAGGTAAACCTATTTCTCTTTTATAGTACTTACGGAAAGCGGGATTGTTAGAAGCCAGAAATATCACCTCATTCCTCTCCATAGAAATCGTGGAGATACAGAGACGTTGCTCCCGGCAACGTCTCTAAAGAATTAAAAATATATTGCCTAATTTGAGTTTCTTTGAAAGGTGACTTGTGCTTGTTTCTTATTCCCGTGAATATTCTCATCTCCAGAATCAATTTTAGTTGAGGCTGTAAATGGATGTTCGCTATCGATTAAAGGCAAAGTAATTTTAACCGTTGTACCTTGTTCAAGTCCAGAACTTTCAAGAGTTATCGTACCTCCCATCAATTCGATTAAGTTACGTGAAATAGCTAGTCCCAACCCCGTACCCTCATACTTACGCGTGGTGCTGCCATCAAGCATTACGAAGGGGCGGAATAGTTTTTGTTGTTGGTCAGTATCGATGCCTATACCTGTATCTTTTACAGCAACAGTGACCCAATATTTACTGTGGTGATGTTGAATTTCTGTGGTTATGGTAATGCTTCCTGCGTCGGTAAACTTTGTTGCGTTACCAACGACGTTGATCAATACTTGCTTGAGCTTCGCCGTATCGGCATTAACTCGAATTTGCTCCTTTAAGTCGGGAATATTGAACTGTAAACCTTTTTGTTGAATATTAACCGATTGTAAAGTAATTACGTCTTTGATAACTAGGCGGAGGTCAATTGGTTTCATTACAACTGAAAACTTACCCGCTTCTATTCTAGAAATATCAAGTAAGTCGTTAATAATACCTAACAAATGAATAGCAGTTTCATCTGCACGTTTGAGAAACTCTTTTTCCTCTTCTCTATCGTCGCACAAGTCATCTCGAACTAAGCGTATGGAATTGATAATGATGTTTAAGGGATTTCTCAATTCATGGGAAGTGGTAGCTAAAAAATGACTTTTACTTTGATTGGCTGTTTTTGCATCCTTCCAAGCAATTTCCAATTCATCAGCACATGTTTTAAGTCTTTCAACCATTTGTGAGAGTGCTTGCCCTAGTTGATTAAACTCCCGAATTTTGAAATTGTGGGGAACTGCTGAAGTTGTATGGTGGGAGTGGAGATTCAAAGCATAATCGCGCAATTGTTCTATAGGATACGCTAAATAACGAGCCACATAGAGCGATGCCAATAAAGTCGCACTAATCAAGCCAATTGTTAATATAAACAAAATTAGCTGGATTTCTCTTAAGCCATGTAGTGCATTATCCAAACTGGTAACAGCTAAAATTACCCATTTTTCTTCCCCATCTTCAATTGGACTACTAATAGTCGTATATCCAGCAAGTAACTGCTCCCCTTCTGCTTCTAAAAACAAATCTAAAGATTCTTTACTTCCGGATGTGGCATTTCCTAGAATAGAAAGCAGTTTTTTCCCATTTGCATGTTCGGTAATATTTGTACCTACTCGTTGAAAAATCGGATGTGCTAAGATAGTCCCGTTTTCTGCAATTACGACCGTAGAACCTCTAAAAAACCCAGGAGTTTCTTTGATTTTTCCGTGCAATAGTTGCGACTGCATACTTAAGGTATAACGCAATTTACCTTGAGTATCGTAGACGGGAGAAGACAAGATAAGCTCTAAGTTTAAAGGCTGATTATTTAAATCATTTATTTTCGATTTGGCAGGTAAGATAGGTTGAATATGAACTTTTGTTTGAGAAAAAGAAAAATTATTCAAATTAGTTAATTTGTTACCACAACTGCCGGTAATAATGTTACCAGTATCGGGATTTGTTAGTTGAATACACTTGATTTGTCTGGGTAATTCTTGGGCTAATCTCCTCACAAATTGTTCGACTAAAAGGGGCTTACCCGATTGAAGAACCGTTGTTTGGGAAGTAATTAACAAGTTGCTTTTGACTACATCAATAGTATCTACAATGTTCTCTCCTTTAATAATGGCACTTTCGGTTAAATTCTGACGGGCACTGTCTATTAAGCTAGAACGTGCTTTCTTGTAGCCGACAAACTCACCGATCAATAATATTGGTACTGATAGCAATAATATTCTTGATACTAGAATTCGGCGAAATGATGATTGACGAAAATTCACCATTGACATTCTCTGATACGCATTTGCAAACCAAAACAGCAAAAAAAGTTATTTAACAAGTTAATATACTTATATTATTAAGTTCATTAATCCTAATAATCAAGTTATTAAATTGTTGCGAACTAAAAAGAAGCGCGAGATACAAACTTTTACCTTCGGAATACGGGCTTTTAGAGTTTGATAATTGATATTTACCCGCCTCTGACGGCGTTGTAATGTATCCCTAGGCAAATCAATGTTAAGCGCCTCCCGAAGAAATATGGTAATTGATCATTCTTTGTTACAATGCGATAACTTGCACTATGACGATAATTATTGAACCAATTATGATATGTGCAAATTTCGCGGTAAGAGCATTATTTGTGATGTCGCGGTTCTCGTTTAAGTATTGCTTTTCAGACACTTTGGAATTTATTACATTTAATAAAGTAAATTGCACGAAATGAATATCCTCTATATTTGTTTAGACTTATTGGTATTAGCAGGTTTGTAAATATCAAGATCGCTCTCGCTCAAAAATTTTCATTCTGTCATATCAATTTTGGATTTTGGATTTACGTTAGCGTTCAGCGTGTCCGATAGGACATATTTAGATTGTCCCCATAAATAAATTTAGGGGCTTGCGGATTTTTGATGAGCCACAAACTTCGTTTGAATAACGATTTTAGATTATTTCCATAGTTGAAACTAGGGGCCCCTCAACCATTTATAATCCAAAATCCTGTTGGGTAAAATCTAAAATTTTTTTTGGTCAATAGTCTTTTTTTCATTGCACGGTGATTTTGGCAATGAGTGCAGATAGTAAAATAGCAGATTTTACCCGATATACCCTTGGATTCGGATCAAAAACTGATAAAACACACCTGGAAACACAAATTTCTGCCGAGTTACGCTGTTTTATTCGGTGCAGGAACTTTACACTCATGGGATACAACTTTAACTGTATCGCATCCTGACGGGCACCCATGAGATTTTTTTTTAGGAGAAAAAAATTTGTCAGGGAACCCTTGACCGTCTGCTACATCAAATATAAAATGATAAATCACCCCAACCAGCTAATCTTGTTATTTCCGATTCCGATAAGTTAAATCCAGAATTACGCTTCTTTCAACAGCAAATTGAACCCTGAGAATGTTTCAACGGCTACAGGAGCGATATTTTGGCAAGCAAGACCGGATTTTAAACCTATACTGGTTTTTGAAACGCTGGCAGGAAAAGTTGAGATTCGTGCAGCATTGGAACACTTGACGGGCACCCATAAGAATTTTTTTAGAAGAAAAAATTCTTATGGGAGCCCTTGACTATCTTGGGTATAGCACACTTGGGAATTAATGGTGGCTCAAATTGGTAGCTAATCTTCTAAAATTAGATTTAATTAATTTTATAAAGGCTTATTATAGGTCTCTTGACTTTGGCAGGTGAAGATGCTTCTACTCGCTTTCCTTGCTTCGGGATTTCTCGCTCAACAATCTTCACATTTGCAACTGATGAAAGTTTTCACCTCAAAACAGGAAGTTTTTTTGATTATTGTCTGCAACAATTCCCAGATTAGATTACGCTAAGTAAAGCTTTTGCTAAGTTTTGTGTGTTCAAATCCGATGGTGGAAAAAATTAAGCCGAGCTATTCTCTCAATTGGATAAATACAGTTGCCTCCGTACCGTCAGATGCTTGGAATGCTTTGGCTGTTCCACTTCAGACTCCTTTTTTTGAATGGGATTGGTTGAACAATCTTGAAGCAACTCATTGCGCTACTGCCCAAAGTGGTTGGCTACCGAATCACTTGACGCTGTGGCGAGATAGAACGCTAATTGGGGTTGCTCCACTTTATATCAAAGCACATAGTTATGGAGAATTTGTCTTTGACCATCAGTGGGCTGATTTAGCTTATCGTATTGGGGTGGAATATTACCCCAAGATGCTTGGAATGTCACCGTTTACACCGGCGGAAGGTTATCGATTTTTAATTGCGCCAGGAGAAGATGAAGATGAAATAACTTCGTATTTGGTGCGGGAAATAGATTCTTTTTGCAAAAAGCAGCGTATTAGTGGCTGCAATTTTTTGTATGTAGATCCCGATTTTCGTCCAATATTAGAACGCCAGGGTTTTACAGCGTGGCTGCACCATAACTATGTTTGGCAAAATCAAGGCTTTACAACTTTTGATGATTATTTAGGTGCATTTAACGCCAACCAGCGTCGCAATATAAAACGCGAACGAAAAGCTGTTGCCAAAGCTGGGTTGCAATTCAAAGCACTCTCTGGAGATGATATTCCCAAGGAGTTGTTTCCTTTGATGTACGATTTTTATACTGATACCTGCGATAAATTCGGTTGGTGGGGTAGCAAATATCTCACAAAACAGTTTTTTGAATCGCTATACGAAAACTATCGTCATCGAGTAGTGTTTTTCGCCGCTTATAGCGAACAAGATAATACCCAACCCGTGGGAATGTCTTTTTGTTTATACAAAGACGATAAAATGTATGGTCGTTACTGGGGTAGTTTCCAAGAAATAGACTGTCTCCACTTTGACGCTTGCTATTATTCACCTATCGAATGGGCAATTGAAAATAATATCCAAGTGTTCGATCCCGGTGCTGGTGGACGACATAAAAAACGTCGCGGTTTTCCCGCTACTCAAAATTACAGCTTACACCGCTTTTACAACAATCGTTTGGGACAAATACTCCGTCGCTATATCAGCGAGGTAAATCAACTCGAACAACAGGAAATTGAAGCAATTAATCAGGAGATTCCTTTTGTAATTCGGGATTAACAGTTAGGAGCTCACGGAGCTCACGGAGCTCACGGAGCTCACGGAGCTCACGGAGTTAGGAGTGAGGAGTTAGGAGTTAACGGTGAGGAGTGAGCAGTTAGGAATTTTCCTTCTTTAAATTTATAAAACTGGTGGTCACTATTGCCTATTCTCTAAAAAAAAGTAAAAGAAAGAATTAAACTTATTCTAGGTCTGTGAAAACCCTTAAAACTTTAGTTTTTTTTAAGTAATTATGAATTTACTTGACAATTTAAAGGCAATTGATGACAAACTTTCTCAAAGATATATCGATTTAGACCCTGCCGGATATTTTATTATTTACATAGACCGCGAAGTTGGATTAATTTTTGCCAAACATTTTACTAACATCATTGATGAGCGAGGTTTAGCCGTCGATCCAGAAACGGGAAAGGTGATTCCTGCCAAAGGAAAGTTAGAACGAACTCACACAACTATATATTCTGGCAGAACGGCAAAGGAATTATGTGTCAAGATTTTTGAAGAAGTTCAACCCTGCCCGATAACCATGTTCGATCACGCGGCTTATCTAGGTAGAGAATTTGTCCGCGCCGAGATTGCTTTGGCGAGTGAACAAGAGTACGTTCAAGATTAGGAGATGGGGAGAGGGGGAGATGGGGAGAGGAGGGGGGGGGGTGAGGAAGAGAGGAGGACAGGGAGAGAGTGAGCAAGAAAGAGATAGG
>ERZ1740059.1088-NODE-1088-length-13862-cov-5.636271_pt1 | contig 13862 bp, 3 predicted proteins | sample MGYA00581744_ERZ1740059 | MGnify/ENA primary metagenome ERZ1740059 (study PRJEB43018, sample SAMN04849738) | marine metagenome | isolation source: floating plastic debris | place: Pacific Ocean | collected 2008-08-28 | study: EMG produced TPA metagenomics... | reverse complement strand
AGATGGTAGTTTCTCCCTCAATCGCGAACAGTTGGAAGCTATTTATGGGGCTCCTTTAGCAGATGGTGAACATCGATTTAGGCTGTGGGCTAAGGACCAGTGGGCTAATCAGACTGAAATCGTTGAGCTGACCTTTACTGTAGATACGGTGGCACCACCGTTAACCCTGGATTTAGACCCGGCGTTTGATACGGGGGAACTGGGGGATCAGCAAACTGAGCTAGAGACCGTGACCCTGGTGGGCCAAACCGAGCCTAATCTAAGCGTGACCCTGGACGAAACAGGGGATAGTACTACAGCTGATGCGACTGGTCAGTTTAGCTTTGCGACGATTGGTTTGCAGGCAGGGGCAAATACATTCACGGTGCGTACTGCCGATGTCGCTGGGAATGAAACGGTCTCTACCCAGGTGATTACTCGGGTGGTGGTGAATACGCCCCCCATGGTTGACCCGGATAAAAGTCTAACGATCCAGGAAGATAACGTGACGCCGTTGGAGCTTGGCGCACCGACGGATGTTGATAATGATGCGTTGACCATTACGGTGACGACTATTCCTGATGTCAGTAAAGGAGAATTACAGCTGAGTGATGGGACGCCGTTGATTGCAGGTCAAACCCTGACCGCTGAAGAGCTGACTCAACTTGTATTTTCTCCAGTTGAAAATGCGACCGGTGAGGCGGGTGACTTTAGCTATACGGTGGATGATGGCCAGGGGGGAAGTGCCAGTCAAACCATTGCCCTGACAATTGCACCAGTTAATGATGCCCCTGTCATTACGGTACCTACTGTAGACCCAGTGGAAGCGGGGACGGAATTGACAATTTCCGGCATTGCGGTGAGCGATGTGGATGCTGGGGAAGCTCAGCTGGAAGTAACTGTTTCTGCGGGGAATGGTGTGCTGAGCTTGGGGCAGATCGATGGTCTGACATTCTTGATTGGGGATGGGCTGGAGGATAACACCCTAGTCTTTACAGGCACATTAGACGCCATTAATGGTGGGTTAGGGAGTCTGGTTTATCGAAGTGATGCCACGTTCTCAGGGACTGAGACGATTAGCTTGGTGGTGGATGACCAGGGAAATAGTGGTGAGGGAGCTGCCCTAAGTGATGCGGCCACGATTGATGTGACGGTGAATCCCCCTTTTGGCATTTTGCTAGTGGAGGGAGACGACTTTAATACTAATGATCAGTTCTCCTTTGTGGTGCCGACAGAGCCTGCTGTCTTGAACTTTACCTATCAGGATTTGAATTTTGATCCTACCGATCCAGATGCGATTAATGATGCCTTTGAGGTAGCTCTGGTGGATGCGGAGGGTAACTCTTTGATCCATACGATTGGGGGCAGTCGAGATGCGTTCTTGAATGTGACGGAAGGTCTAGAGGTGGTGACGGCTGCGGGTGTATCGGTGGAGGGGACTGTCGTTAGCGTAAACTTGGCAGGAGTTTCGCCTGGGACAGATGCGAAACTGTTGATGCGGTTGGTGAACAACGACAGCGATGAGGCCACCACCGTTCGGATTCGGGATATTAACGTTGTAGAGATACCGGGTTTGACACCGCCGGGTGGGGTAACGCCTAGTCTGGCAACATTGAGTTCGGATACGATCGTTGACTTTGAAAAACTGTCGGATGTGTCGGCGAGTTTGGTCGCTGACTATAGTCGTACATCGTTTAATGAAGATACCGATACGTTGTTTGCTGGGGTGACCGTGCGTAATGCGGGGCAGTATGGTGTCGATGGCCCAATTGTGGTGGCGGTGGATAATCTGAGTGAGCTGGCGGTGCGGGTGGTGAATGCGGATGGGGTGACGCCGGAAGGGTTGCCTTACTATTTGTTGTCGGAGATTGTATTGGCTCCAGGGGCAACGACTTCAGTGGGAACAACTCTAGAGTTTGTGAATCCCGGTGGGGAACAGTTTACCTATGATCTTGTTTTCTTGGGGCATCTGAATGAAGCACCGGAGATTATTACTGAGCCGAATTTAGAAGGCAGTATTGGTAAGCCCTATCGCTACGATGTGGATGCAACGGATCCGGAGGGTGATCTGGTGACGTACTCTTTGTTGTTGGCTCCGGAGGGGATGACAATTGATGAAGAGACTGGGGTAATTGAGTGGGATCCGCAGGCAGCAGATCGGGGGACTCAGAGTATTACGGTACAGGCAGCGGATGGCCGTGGTGGTGTGACGGATCAGACGTTTGATGTGGTGGTGGGTGATGCGCCGCCGAATCGTCCGCCAGTATTTACGACGGGGCCGGTGGTGGATGCGCGGGTGAATACGGCCTATGAGTATGATGCCGATGCGACGGATCTGGATGGGGATGAGTTGACCTATGCATTGCTGAAAAAGCCTGCTGGAATGGAGATCAATTCCGTTACAGGTAAAATCACCTGGACGCCAACAGCGATACAAATGTTGGGAGAATTTGAGAGTCTACATGATGTTTCGATTGAGGTTACTGATAATAAAGGTGGAGTTGCTGTACAGAACTATGTGGCGAATGTGTTGCCGGAAGAGGGTAATCATGCCCCGGTGATTGTGAGTGAGCCAGTAACGGAAATCACTCTTCCACCTATTGATCTCGATAAATCAGGGTTAGTCTTTGACGGTCAGAATGACTATGTTGATCTTGCTAATGGTCCCTTGATCAGCAATTTTCCTAACTGGACTTTTGAAGCAGAAGTCAAACTAGATGGGGATATCACAAGAGATGGTATGGGGCATCTCGACAGATATCAAATAATCTATAGTGAGGATATTGCTGAAGGTTCAATCTTTCAGATAGCAGTACATGGGGGACAGTTAGTATCTAGTGTTTTCCGTAATTCTGTCTGGCAAGAGGCTCTGTCAGTTCCGATACCAGACTATTTGATAGATTCAGAAGGTAATAGTACAGAAAAATGCTTTCATCTTGGGGTTGTCTTAAGTGCAACAGAAGGCATGAAGTTATACGTCGATGGAGCACTTCTTTCCGCTAATTCGTCAATAGTTTTACCAACTAACCATACAGCCATTTCATCAACCCTAGGAAGAGTCACTAATGCAGACGGATTGGGCTACTTAGAGGGACAAATTCATGATGTACGGCTTTGGAACATTACTCGAAGCGAAAGTGAAATACGCAATGATATTGGCAAAGATCTGACGGGTCAAGAAATAGGACTTATCAGTTACTGGAAGCTTGACGAAGGGCAAGGCAATACAGTATTTGACTCGGCTCGTCAGCAAAATAGTGTTTCTTTTAATGGTGCTAATTGGACTAGTACAGACCTTAGCTGTTTAGAAGTTGACTATGTCTATGATGTTGATGCAATCGATTCTGATGATGATTCCTTAACCTACTCTTTGGTCCAAGCACCAGAGAACATGACGATTGATGAATCGACTGGTGAAATTGTTTGGAATCCAGCAGCGTTCGTCAGCAACGAAGACCTTACAGAGCCTATAATATTTTTTGCTGAAGATATAAATCCATTTAATGATGAGAATACATCTCTCGAAGAAGAGATAGGTTTAGAATTTACTCCCAATTTAGATCAAGCTCGTAAAGAATTTCTTAGTAGGCTATCAAGCTTCAAAATAGAGGATTTTGAAAGTTACTCTACGGAAAGACCAACCGCACTGAATTTCGGTGACGACAAGAAGGATGCTGACATTACAGGTATATATTCTGTTGTTGAAGAAGATAGTCGCGGCAACTTCTTATTGTTTTTCGATAGGAATGGTTCTTCAGGTTCATTTGAACTTAACTTTGATAAACCTTTAGGTGCTTTAGCCTTTGATGGCTTTGATTTCGAAATTGGTCAGTCAACTCTGACTTTTCAGCACACAGATGGAACAACCTCCGAAGTAGATGTACCTTACTCTAATCCTGCAAGTTCACAAAGCGAAGTTTATTTCGGTATTCTGACCCCAGAAAATCCATTTACAAAAGTCACCTTTAATAATTCAATTATTTGGGATGCATTCGGAATTGACAATCTAACAATTGCCACTCCTGAGCAAGTACAATTATCAAAAGCTGATGTTACCGTTCGTGTGGAAGATGGGCGCGGTGGTAGCGACGAACAAGATTTCACGATTCAGATAGAAACTGCTACGACTGAAAAATCTGGAGAGATTCAAGGGACCAAGTTTCTTGATTTTGATGCAGATGGCATTCAAGACTTAGAAGAACAGCAAGAACTGATTAATCTTTCTTCTAGAGCTTTTTATAACTCAAGTTTAGGTGATCTTTATCCAGGAGATCGTAATGCCCCTCTGGCGACATTTTTCCCTGGCCCCAATCGCTCAACAGGTGATCCGCTAGCGACTTTCTCAGAAGCACCTGATTTAAGTGATATTTCTAGCTTAGGAGATTGGTTAGATAATCCAGAAGCTACGATTGCAAATAGTGAATTCTGGACAGAGGTACAGCCTGTTCCCCAAAGATGGACAGTAAATGATGAGACAGCCATCATTTATGAGATTGATGCTGGTGAAGGTAGCATTGCTAATCTAACAGGTGATTTTGGTGTTGATAATGGTATTTATATTTGGCTTGATGGAGAGTACTTGTTTGGAGCTATGCGAGGGGGACCTGCTGTTCCTGGAGAATATAGTATCAGTCCAGTTGATTTGTCTCCCGGCAAGCATTATCTCCAAGTTTTACGTGAGGATCATGGCGGTGCGACGGGCTATGAAGTTACAGTTACTGGAGATGGCCGTATTGAACCCGGTTTAGAAGACTGGATTATCTACATTGACTCCAACAATAATGGTCAGCGTGATGCCAATGAGCTATTCACTACCACAGATGTAGATGGAAATTATGCGTTTGAAGGATTAGCACCTGGTACCTATACCCTGCGAGAAGAAAATCAATCTGGTTATGTCCAAACTTTCCCAGATACTTTTAGGCACATTGTTACAGTTGGAGTAGATGAGATTGTTGAAGATATTGATTTTGGTAATACTGAGTCAAGGATCAATGCCGAGCCAGAATTTATCAGTACTCCTGTAGAAGTAGAAACTGTTTCAGTTAATCAGCGATTCCGATATGATGCTGATGCCCAAGACGCCAATGGCGACCTGCTGACCTACGATCTTTCTCTTGCTCCTGAAGGAATGGTTGTTGATCCTATCAGCGGTATTGTTGTTTGGGATCCGACTATTAATCAGATTGGTACTCATGATGTAATTCTGCGCGTGCAGGATGGTAATGGTGGCGTTGACCTACAAGCTTTCCAGGTGACGGTTAACAATAATAGTGCTCCTGTCATTACCTCTTTTCCTTTTGGTCCAACAATCGCAAATAGTCTCTATCAATAAGATGTGGACGCTGAAGATGATGATGGCGATACTTTGACCTATAGTCTGCTGGCTAGTCCTGATGGTGTCAGCATTGATGAGACTTCGGGGCTGCTAACCTGGACTCCCACGGACAGCGATGTGGGTGACAACTTTATTCGGGTGCAGGTGGCTGATGGTGAGGGTGGAGTCGATACCCAATCCTTTACCTTGCCTGTGACTGCTGCTGGTGCGGTGAATAATCGTCCTGTGATTAATAATTCACCTCGGGATGCGATTGGTTTGGGTGATGACTATGTATTCCAAGTGGAGGCGACTGACCCTGATAACGATCCGCTGACCTATAGCCTGACAGATGCTCCGGTAGGGATGACTATTGATGACAATGGCCTGGTGATATGGCCTGCTGAGCAGACTCAGTTGGGTGAGTATAGCTTCACGGTGAAGGTGGAGGATGGCCGTGGTGCTGTGGTAGAAGCTCCCTATACTGTCAATGTGGTGCAGCAAACTGTTAACGGTACGCCTACCATCACGTCCACGCCTAGCTTTGTCGCGACCATTGGTGATCAGTACATCTATGAAGCTGAGGCCACGGACCCTGACAATGACCCCATCGTATGGTCTTTGGTCTCTGGGCCTGTGGGGTTAACGCTAAACGAAACCACCGGACGGGTGAGCTGGACGCCCACTATCGATCAGTTTGGCTTCCATGAGGTGATTATCGAAGCTATTGATGCCCAGGGGGCGTCCTTCCAGCAGGGCTTTGGTCTGAATGTTAGTTCCACTAATGCACCGCCGCTGATCACTTCGGCACCGCCTACGCTGGCTTTTGGTGGCACAGCCTATACCTATGACTTGCAAGCCAGTGATCCCAATGGCGATGCCCTGACCTATAGCCTGACGGTAGCGCCCGATGGCATGACCATTGATGAAAGCACTGGCCTGATTGAGTGGACGCCTACCTCAGAACAGCTGGGTATTCAGGCCGTGACTGTGAGTGTGGCCGATGGTCGTGGTGGTGTAGTGGAGCAACGCTACTCTGTTAATGTGGCCAGTGATGTTCCCAATCAGCCACCGCAGATTACTTCTCGACCTGCGTTTGGGGCAACAGCTGGTCAAGACTATACCTATCAGCTAGAGGCTACGGACCCTGAAAACCTGACAATTCGTTATCAGCTGCTGGAGGGTCCAGCGGGTATGACGGTGGATGAGGCTACTGGTCTACTGACTTGGGCTCCAGCGCTGGCAGATGTTGGTTCCTATCAAGTCAAAGTTGTTGCCTTGGATCCACTTGATCTGGGAGCTACCCAAACCTTTACCCTCACTGTGGGTGACGGCAACCAGCAGCCCAATCTAAACAACCGACCTGACACCAATGCCCTGGTAGGCCAAACCTATGCATTTGATTTGAATGTCACGGATCCTGATGGTGATGCGGTGACCTACACCCTGGAAGATGGGCCAGAGGGGATGACCCTGGATAACTTGGGTCGCTTACGCTGGACACCTACTACTGAGGATGTTGGAACCGAACGGATTCGTATCACCTTCCGAGATGAAACCGGCCCCGGTCGATTTTTTGAATATGACCTGAACATTATTGCTGATACCACCGCACCTCAGGTGGCTCTGGAGGTTAGTGCCGATCCGGTTGATATTAACGACAGCGTGATTGTCCAGGTGAATGCTGTGGATGATGTCGCCATTGATGAAATTGGTCTGACGGTGGATGGCACGGCAGTCGCCCTCGATAGCAACGGCAGTGCCACGCTTACATTTGACGCAGTCGGTTCTGTGGAGCTAGTCGCGACAGCTCTGGATACCTCTGGCAATGCTGCCAGTACCGACTTCTCTTTATCAGTGATTGCGCCAAGCCCCAATGCCCCTATCGTCAGTATTTTGACCCCAGGAGCTGGTGAATCGATTACCTCTTTTGTAGACGTGGTCGGTACAGTGGATGATTTGGATGGTGATTTGGTTAGCTACGAGCTGACGGCTACACCCTTTGCTGGTGGCCCCACCACAACCTTGGCAACAGGTACCAGCGAGATTAACGAGGGTGTGCTGGGCGAGTTTGATGGCACCCTGCTACGTAACGACAGCTATATCCTGGAACTCTCGGCGGTAGATGCGGGAGGCAACACATCGTCTACCTCGACTGTGGTGGATGTGGAAGGAGACCTCAAGATTGGTAATTACACTCTCTCGTTTGTGGATCTGTCGATTCCGTTGACGGGAATTCCAATTGTTGTATCGCGCACCTATGACACGCTGAATGCCAATATCAGTGATGATTTTGGTCATGGCTGGTCGATGGATTTGCGGGATACGGACCTGACGGATAATGTAGGCGAGTCAGGCTTGGAAGATTCCGGAATTTACAATGCGTTCTTTGATGGGGCGGCGGTCTATATCACGTTGCCCAATGGAGAACGGGAGAAGTTTATCTTCCAGCCTCAAGCAAGAGGATTGTTTGGTTTAACAACGTATAAGCCCCGTTTTGTGGCGGCGGATGGGGACAATACGAGTACGCTGACGGTCGATGATATTGATCTGCAACGTACTGCCGATGGCAGATATGTGACGCTTAGCCAAATCCCTTACAACCCGGCTTCGACCCTGATCAGTGGCACCAGTAGTGGTAACTATATCTTGACCACGAAAGATGGCATTAAGTACGCTATTGATGGGGATTCGGGAGATTTAGAGAAAGTTACAGACCGCAATGGCAATACGCTGACCTATACCGAAGGCGGTGTGTTTAGTTCGACGGGTAAACAAGTTACCTTTGAGCGCGACCCACAGGGAAGAATTACAGCGGTGATTGATCCTGAAGGCAATCGAATTACCTATGAGTATGATGACTTGGGTGATTTGATTGCAGTGACTGACCGCGAAGGTAATAGAACTCAATTTAATTATGAAGAGGATATTCCTCATTTTTTAGATGACATTATTGATCCACTAGGCCGCATCGGAGTACGCTCCGACTATAACAATGAGGGAAGATTAGCACGTTTTCTGGATGTCAATGGCAATCCTACAGAACTCATTTATGACACAGAAAATTTGGTTGAAACTGTTCGAGATGCTTTGGGTAACGAAACTGTTTTCATACGAGATAGCCGTGGAAATATCATTACCGAGATTGACGCTGAAGGTGCAGTCCTAGAAAACATCTATGATATTAACGATAATTTAATCTCTCAAACAAATCCTCTTGGATATACTACAGAGTACACTTACGATAGTCGAGGAAATCTTCTCAGTGCCACTGACCCGCTAGGCAATGTAACTCGACTAACCTATGGGGCATTTAATCAAATTTCTTCTGTTACTGATCCACTTGGCAACACTTCACTAAACATTTATGACGCAAGAGGAAATCTAATTGCTACGACCAATGCATTAGCCAATACATTTGGCTTTGAATATGATAATCAAGGCAATTTAATTTCTTTACAGGATCCTGGCCAAAACGAGTATCAGTATGCCTACAACTCAGATGGCTTACCAATTCTCATGATTGATGCTCTTGGACATGAAACTGTCTATGTATATGACGATAATGGGAATCAAACTTCTATCAGCACTAAAGTTACCACCCCAAGTGGTGGGAAGACACTTACTCTTAGTAAGATATATGATGCCAATGGAAATGTTACTTCCACCACTAATTCAGAAGGGTATGTAATTCAGCATGAATATGACGCTCTTGGAAACTTGATTGCTATAATTGATGGATTAGGGACTCGACAAGAATTCAATCATGATGACCGAGGATTACTTACTGAATTTGTCGACAGTGAAAATAACTCTTACCAATATGAATACGATGCTCTAGGACGTGTTACTAAAGATACGGATCCATTGGGTAGAACCACTAATTATATTTACGATAAAGTTGGCAGATTAGTGGAGACGATTCTTCCAGATGAAACACCCCTCAATCTATCTGATAACCCTCGTATTAGAATTGAATATGATTTGACTGGTCAAATTATTGCTGAGATTGATGCGAATGGCAATCGCTCAGAGACAACTTATGATCAAAATGGTAATCCTATTTCGTTGATTAATAATGGACAAGTTGTTTCAAGTTATACCTATAACGCTAATGATCGACTAATTTCTCAACAAGATGCGCTGGGACGAGAAGACCAATTTATTTATGATGCTCTTGGACAAATAGTTGAGACTATTGATCCTCTGGGTAACACTTCTAAAACCACCTACGACGCTTTAGGTCGCGTTATTGCGGAGAAGGACGCTAGTGGTAATCAAACTCAATTTGAGTATGATACGGTTGGGAACCTTGTTGGTGTTGTAGATTCACTTGGAAGAAGAACTGAATTTATTCGAGATGAGTTAGGCAACCAAATTGAATCTATTTCCCCGAACGGCAATATGATCAAGCAGGAATATAATGGGTTTGGATTTATAACTGCTACAGAATTAGCTACTGGAGAGCGCCAATCGATCACTTATAACTCAGCTTATGAAATTGCAAGTTCTATCAACGATTCAGGCAACACTGTAGAATTTGGATACGACAAAAACAAGAACCGAACCATAAGTTCATATAGTGATGGAACATCAGATATTAGTGACTACAATCAAGTCGGTGGATTAGCCTCTCACACTGATAGATTTGGACGCTCATCAACCTATGAATATGATGCTCAAGGACAGTTGACTTCTATTGAAGATACTTTAGGTAATTCGACAGGAATTACTTATGATCTAAATGGAAATGTGTTATCCAATATTGACGCATTAGGCAATACTATCTCTTACAGCTATGATGATTTCAATCGTCAAACTAGTATAACAAATGGAAATAGAGGAACCGTTTCTTATGCTTACGACTTGGTTGGTAATCTTACGGAACTAACAGATCCACTTGGAAATGAGACAGTTGTTATCTACGATGATCTAAATCGACCTATTGCTGAGATAAATGAATTAGGTTCTACTCGAGATTTCACCTATGATGAGTCAAGTAATCTAAGCAGCATAACTGATCGGAATGGTCGGATAACTACTTTTGAATATGATTCACTTAATAGACTTATCGCAGAGCGTTGGATCGATGAAGGTAATGTAATTTATGAAGCCAATTTTGCCTATGGTCCTGATGGTGATCTTCTAACAGCTAGAGATTCCTATTCAAGTTACACCTACGATTATGATGCAACTGGTCGTGTCACCTCAGTTGATATCAATGGCATTTTAGATATGTCTGACATCATCCTAACTCAGGATTATGACAATGCAGGGCGTCAAAACCAGTTGACTGCAGAAATCAATGGACTTTCAGTTCTTATCAACAGCTACAGTTATGATGTCTTTGATCGTGTAATAGGTATAAATCAACAGAGTGGCATAGGTGCTGGAGTGTTGTCAGACAAGCGAGTCGAGTTTAGCTATAACGCTCTTGACCAAATTACAGCTATTAATCGTTATGATGACTTGAATGATTTGAATCCACTTGTATCAAGTACTCATAGCTATGATGAACTTGGAAGGTTGACAGATATCAGTCATTCGAATGAGAGAGGTGTAATTGGAGATTATGATTATTCTTATGATGCCATTGGTCAGATTGTCGAGATGACAACGCTAGATGGCACAAGTTCTTATACTTATGACAGTGCTACACAACTAACAGAAGCAACACACACTTTTCAAACCAACGAATCTTATACCTATGATGCTAACGGCAATCGCACGAATGCTGGGTATCAAATTGGACCTAATAATCAGTTACTCTCAGATGGCATCTACACATATCAGTACGATGGGGAAGGCAATCGGATCAGCAGAAATAATATTCTAACGGGAGATATTACTGAATATAAGTGGGATTTTCATAATCGACTTGTTGGTGTTGTAACAAGAAATTCTGAAGCTAAAATTAATTTCAGTGCTGAATATATTTATGACATTAATGATCGTCGCATTGCTAAGCTTATTGACTTTGACGGAGATGGGCCTGGCGTTATTGAAGAAGAGTATTTCATCTATGACGGAGATAATATTCTTTTTATTCTTAATAATAAGGGCCAGTTAAAACAAAGCTATTTGCATGGTGCTGGCATTGATCAGATTCTTGCAGTTGAAAATCTTGAGCCAACTGGTGCTAATGAACAGTTTTACTGGACACTAGTTGATCATCAGGGCACTGTTCGAGATGTTGTAGATGGTTTTGGTAAACTTGAAAACCATATTATCTACGATGCATATGGTAATCCTATAAGTCAGTCTAACCCTACAATTGAGATTCCCTATTTATTTACTGGTCGAGAATTTGATATCGAAACTGGTCAATATTTTTATCGTGCACGATATTATGATCCTAGTATTGGACGTTTCATTAGTGAAGATCCAATTAGTTTCGAAGCAGGAGATTCAAACTTATCTCGATATGTCTTTAACAACCCAATAAACTTCACCGATCCTACTGGAAATATTATTTTCCTAGCACCGTTATTGTTTACAAGTGGAACGAGAGGCGCAGCGAGTGGCGTAACAGCAGCAGCAGGTGTATCTGCTTTAGGAACAGCCTCGGCAAAAGCAAGCATAGCATCAGCCTCTGCACTTAGCCTGATTGCTGATTCGCTACCTATCGCTTTAGGAATAGGTCTAATTGTCGGTGACACTTTGGCTAATGATGCTTTACCTATTCTTAATGAAGAGGAAAAATTAATAGTTGAATTGCAATATGGGAAATTATGGCCTGAAGTTTGGCCTGAAGTTGCTACGTCAGTGAAGACAGTCAGTGATTTTCTTAAGAATCCATGCAAATATTTGCCAAGCAATCAGCCTATTATTGCTAAAACACCTATTCCCAATGCTGATTCTCATTATGAGATTTATGGAAGCAAAGCACCTGCGTTACCTCATTACACTATCGATGGTCGCTTGGTGAAAGTGGATCAGGTTCAACCTTCCGGTCGTAAACCTCCCTTAGATACTGACGCTAAAGCCAGAAACTTCCGGAGAATATATGGTTATCCACCTCTTTCATCTGTTAATCCGGGCCAAAGTGGTGATAATGCTGGTCATATTCAATCAGCGAAGTTAGGTGGTACTGGTAAACATCAAGGACCAAATAACCCAAATATTATTCCTCAAAATTGGGCTGTAAATCAGGGAGCTGGATATAGATATGGATTGATTGAATGGAATCAATGGGAAAAACAAGTAGCTAATAAGGTTGCCTCAGGCGATCATCAATGTATTCTCGTACTCCCTGTTTATTCAGGGCTGCTCGGGAAAGCATATCGTCCTGATGCCTTATTTTTTACAAACTTTAATGAGAAACGAGGCAACCTACCTTTCCTTACACGGCTGAGTGGAGTAGCTCCAAATCCAGAACCTTACTAACAGTATATTTGAGGTAATCCAATGATTTGATCAGTACGCTCGCAAATCATTGTGTAAATGAGCGCATGATGAGCGATTGTGGAGCATTTATGAGATTAAGACCGCAGGTTAGTAAACACCCAATTTTTTGAGATCACAGATGTTGAAAGGGCTAGAGTTGTGATCAGTGACGTGGAAGTTGAGATCACGCGCCCCAGCAATTCTCTTAAGCCGATAACGTGTGTTACTTGAGAATGCGATCTCGTGCCAACGTTTCTTTAAGCCGATAATGTGTGCTGTTTAAGAATACGCTCGCACCACTCCTGGGCAAGTTGTGCCACCTTCTGACGTTTTTGCTCATCATCCCACCAATCCGAGCAATTTAACTTCCAGCGACTCAGCAATCGTTGCAGGTCAGCCAACTCAACAGCCTGGTCCAGACCAGTCTCTAAATCAATACCCGGCACTATCCACTCAATAAAAAACTGACTTTCCCTAATAAGGTGTTCAACAACTGATTCACCTGTAACGCTGTCAGCAAAAAACTGAATGCGCGTTAAATTCAACGCAAGACTTTCCAGCTGAGCTGTTTGGTCAGCCTGAAGGAATCGTTTTTTGAGAATGTCCCAATTCACTCCCATTGAATTTCAACTCCTTCTAGAAAAGACCTGATAATTTTCTCTATCTTTTGACGTAGCTCAAGATCTTGAATTTGCATCGAACGATTGTTTGCACTAGGGCGAATATTAATGATCGATTCAAAGCCTACAGACTGATTAGTGGGATACCAGTCTGCCCCCCAAACATTTTTCTGCTCGCTACCATCATCCAGCAAAACCAGCTCACAATCAGCGTGCAATTCCCCGCCCCCAGCTAAAACTTCACGCTCAACGTCCACCGCCATCTTAATGTAAATTCCCAGAGCCTTTAACATTTGGTCAACCTGCGCGGGGGTAGCACGGCCTCTAACGATCACAATCATGGTTTATCTATTCGTGCTTGGCATCCTCTAATCTATGTATCGTCAGTTTTAGCCCAAATATGTACTGGTGCTACGATGACATCTCCATGGCAAAAAAGCAGAGTACCATAGCCCCATCCACATGCCGTATTTCAAGGATGACTCTATCGTATGGTTACGTTGGCTATGAAATGCCTTCGATGCATCCAAATCGTTTCAACACCAGCAGTGTTTCAATCG
>ERZ1740059.1087-NODE-1087-length-13863-cov-5.838572_pt1 | contig 13863 bp, 9 predicted proteins | sample MGYA00581744_ERZ1740059 | MGnify/ENA primary metagenome ERZ1740059 (study PRJEB43018, sample SAMN04849738) | marine metagenome | isolation source: floating plastic debris | place: Pacific Ocean | collected 2008-08-28 | study: EMG produced TPA metagenomics... | reverse complement strand
GCGAGCTTCCCGGCTACATTGCGTATACCCCACGGCTGACCATAAATTACAACACCGCTGATGCCGTAGACGTACCTATCAAATACAGCCTTATCGGCACCACTAATTTTGTCGGGGAATTCAAAAACGTAAAATCAAAAAAAGATTATAACCTGCGCAACGTCATAGATGAAGTTTTGGAACGAAACCTGTCCCTGCAATCTGACAAAAAAGATGTAGAACTTACCGAGCAGGACGTACGAACGGCAAAAAGTTATTATTTGCCCAATCTTAACGCTTCGAGTTCAGGTACCTACGTTGATCCAGATTTGGCCGAGGTCAGCAATGGACAAAGTCCTGAGTTTTCTACTTCGGGTGCCATTACTTTGGAGCAGACCTTGTTTTCCGAAGCTGCCAACGCCAATATTTCCATTCAAAAAAAGCTACAAAAAGCACAGGAAGAAAATTTCAATGCTTCACAACTGGATGCCATATTGGATGCTACCAATGCATATTTCAATATCCTGATTTTAAAGGCAAACACGCAGATTCAGTTACGCAACTTGGATTTGACCAAGACCAACCTTCAAATTGCGGAGCAAAACTTTGAGGCCGGGCAGTCCGGAAAGTCCGATATGCTCCGTTTTCGAAGCCAGTTGGCACAGAATACCCAATCCATGATAGAGGCCATCAACCAATTGGAACAGGGATTTATCGTATTGAACCAACTGCTGAACAATCCTTTGGGTATGGAAATCGATGTGGAGGATATTGAAATGGACCAGGGGGTTTTTGAGCGGTACAACTATGATGAGCTGACCAATCTTTTGGATGATCCAAAGTTAAGAGAACCTTTTGTAGAGTTTCTGACCGAAGAAGCATTGCGGAATGCTCCGGAAATAAAGGCGCTGAACTATAATCTTGAAGCGGTTGAACGAAATATCAAATTGAGCGGTCCGGGACGTTTCCTTCCCACGGTAGCCCTAAGGGGAAGCTATAACAGTACGTTCAATCGCAATGGGGCGGGAAGTACGGCTATCCCAGGTTTTGGTGGGCTTGTGGACAATAGCTACAATGCTTCGGTAAGCGTTTCTTTGCCCATTTTCAACCAGAACACCAATAACATCAACAAACAAATTGCCGTTATACAAAAAGACCAGTTGGAAATCAATAAGGACAATACAGCGTTGGCCGTTGACGCCAATGTACGCAATGGGGTGTTCAATTTGGTAAACCAGGTCTCCAATATTGAATTATCGACCATATCGGAAGATACTGCCAAGGAATCGCTGGAGTTGACCCAAACAAGCTATTCCAATGGTGCCGTTAACATTGTGCAATTGCTGGATGCCCAGAACAACTACCTGAACGCCCAGTTGTCCCGTGTAAACGCCATTTATAATTTCTTGCTCAACTCCCTACAGCTTGAACGCTCTCTGGGCTATTATTTTTTGCTTAACTCAGAAACAGAAAATGAGGCTTTCCGACAACGATTCTTTGAATTTTTAGGTACAAGAAACTAACGAACCAAAAACCATTTTCATCATGAAGTATACATTGATAATCCCATTCTTCACCATACTCCTCGCAACCTTTCTGTTACAAGGTTGTGGCGAAAAGGAAGAAGCTCCCAAAAAGGTATTGCGCCCCTTAAAGTTTGAGGAGGTTGGCTATTTAGGAGGTGAAAAGGTACGTACGTTCAGCGGAACCGCGCAGACCGAAAAAATCATCAATCTGAGCTTCAGGAACTCGGGAATCATTACACTTTTTGATGTAAAGTTGGGACAAAAAGTAAAAAAGGGACAATTGTTGGCCCGGTTGGACAATGTACAGTCCCGGCTGTCTTATGAGCAAGCAGTAACGCAATTGAACAGCGCCGCTTCCCAAATGAATACGGCGAAGTTGAGCCTGAATCGGGTTCGGGCACTCTATGAAAAAGGAAGTGCATCACTCAGCGATTTTGAGTCCGCCAAAAATTCCTTCAAAACTGCCGAGGAAAGTTTTAAGTCGGCTAAACGCGGGGTTGACATTCAAGCAGAACAAATACAGTACGGATACATCTTTGCCCCAGAGGACGGGACCATTGCTTCCATTTCTGCAGAGATTGATGAAAACGTTCAAGCGGGCCAGCCTGTTGCCGTGTTAAATGCAGGTACCGAAATGGAGATTTCATTAGGTATTCCAGAAAGTGTCATCAACGGGGTTAGCGAAGGGATGGATGTGAAGGTAAATTTTTCGGCACTGACCGAACAATATTTTGAAGGAAAGATAACCGAAGTTTCACCCGCAGTGGATGCCAACACCGCCACATATCCTGTAATGGCCACGGTGGTAAATCCAACGAATGCCATCAAGAGTGGGATGGCCGCAAATGTAACTTTTGATTTTGGAGAACGTAAAGTGGAAAATGTACTCGTGGTTCCCGCGTATGCGGTTGGCGAGGACAGTAACGGTCGGTTTGTGTTTTTGGTAGAACAAAATGGAACGAATATTACGGTTAAAAAGCAATCAATAACGGTTGGGAATCTTTCTTTAGAGGGATTCGAGGTCGTTTCAGGCTTATCGGCCGGGCAAAAAATCGCAACTGCCGGTTTACAGACCTTATTGAACGGGCAAGAAGTAAAGTTACAATAACCAACACCAGACCAACCTATGAATCTCGCCAAGTTTTCTATTGAAAAGAATCGCATCACTTTTATGGTGTTGGGCACCATTATTTTGTTGGGAATCAATATGTATTTTAGTCTCTCCCAGGATAGTATGCCACCCTACACGATTCGTTCTGCCTCGGTAATATCCCAGTTTCCTGGGGCCAGTCCCGAACGGGTAGAACAGCTGGTTACCGATAAAATTGAAAAAGTAGCGCAAGAGCTTCCCGAATTGGATGAAGTAACCAGTACATCACGTACCGGTTTGTCCGTGGTCAGCGTGACCCTTAAAGATGAAGTAAAGGAAAAAGACCTGCAATCCGTTTGGGACCGTCTTAGACGAAAACTCAATGCTATTGAAGGACTGCCAGATGGTGTAAGGCCGAATTTAGATGATGATGGTATTGGGGATGTCTATGGAATTGTGGTAGGATTGACCTCTGATGGTTATTCCTATTCACAGATGAAGGAATATGCCGATGACATCAAGGACGATTTGATAAAACTACCCGACGCGGCCAAGGTTGAGCTTGGAGGTGTTCAGGATGAACGGGTATTCGTGGAGTTCGACAATACGCGCTTAAAGGAATATGGACTCTCGGCATCCATTTTACAACAGCGAATAGGTTCCACTAATATTTTGAGTTCTGGTGGACAAATCAACGTAGGTGATGAACGCATCATATTAGAACCTACGGGAAATTTTAATGCGTTGGACGATATCCGGAATATGCTGATTTCCGTGGGTAACGGCTCCCAGTTGGTCAAATTGGGCGATATTACCACCATCACCCAAAGTTACATTGACCCACCCTCCCAAATTGTACGGGTAAATGGTCGTGAAGCGATCACCCTGCACGTCAATCTAAAAGAAAATAAAAATGTGGTGTATTTGGGCGAAGCTGTTGATGCCGTGATTACCGATTGGCAAGCCAGACTCCCCATAGGTCTTGAGGTGATACGAGTTTCATCTTTAGACGATTACATTGACTTAAAAGTAAGTGACTTTATGGTGAATCTGGTACAGTCCATATCCATCGTATTGATCGTAATGCTACTTTTCTTGGGTATCCGTACCGGATTTATCATTGCCAGTTTGATCCCTATCGTTACCATTACGACCTTAATGGTTATGGGTATCATCAATATGGGCTTGAACCAGGTAACCTTAGCTGCACTTATTATGGCTTTGGGATTATTGGTGGACAATGCCATCGTAGTGGCCGAGACCATACTCGTAAAACTGGATCAGGGTATGGAAAAAAAACAAGCGGCGATAGAGGCTTTTTCTGAATTGTGGATGCCGTTGTTGATTTCGACCTTGACCACCTCTGCGGCATTCATGGCTTTCTATCTTTCCCCCACGATTATGGGAGATATCGTCGGTCCTATTTTCGTGGTCATCAGTATTGCTCTTTTATCCTCATGGCTTATCGCGTTGACCGTGATCACGATGTTCTGTTATTTGTTCCTGAAAGTGGTTCCGAAAGGGGAGAAAAAACCCAGCTTGGTCGATCGTACCATTAATACGCTAAAACGCTATTACAAGGATTTAATTTTAGGGGCCCTGTCAAGAAAGTTTTTCGTTATCCTTGTAATATTCACTGCATTCTTCATCTCACTTTTTGGTTTTACCAAAGTTCCTTTCATTTTCTTTCCCGACAGTGACAGAAATATGATTACCGTGGACATTAATCTCCCAGAAGGTAATAAAATTGAACGTACCGAAGAAGTTGTGCAGACCATTGAGCAGTACATGAACGATTCGCTAAAGGTCAACGGGACAAGAACCAAGGGTATTGCCAGTTGGTCCTCTTACATTGGAGAAGGGCCCGAGTCCTACGATTTAGGATACCAGCCTGATGAAGCCAATTCAAATTATGCACATATCTTGGTCAACACCTCTTCTTTTGAGGAGAACAGCACAATTATAGAACAATTGGACAATTATGCGTTCAACACTTTTCCCAATGCGGATGTCAAAGTTGCTTTCCTTGCCGCGGGAGGTGGGGGCACACCCATCGAAATAAAGGTTTCCGGGAGTGACCCGGATGAACTTTCGCAAATTTCAGAAACCATTAAGTTAAAACTCTCCAGTATTAATGGTACCAAAAATGTTAAGGATGATTGGGGGCCTAAAAGCAAGAAGTTTTTAATACAAATTGACCAAAACAGAGCACAAACGGCAGGCATAACCAGTTCGGACATTGCGACATCCTTGCAGACTGTTTTGGATGGTTTTCGAACAGGGGAGTATCGAGAAGATGACAAATCCATTCCCATTCTCATGCGCAGTGGTGATAGCCAGCAGCAAACGTTAGCATCCTTGGAGACACTCAACGTATATTCCCAGGGTACTGGAAGGAGTGTGCCCTTACTTCAGGTGGCATCAATTATCCCCAGTTGGCAATATGCAAAAATACGGCGCTTGGATTTGAGACGCAGTATCAATGTTAGCAGCGAACTTCGGGAATGGGGCAACGCCAATGCCATTACTGCTGAAATTACTCCATGGCTGGAGGAGCAATCCAAAAACTGGCCGGAGCGCTATTCCTATCAATTCGGGGGAGACGCGGAAAGCACCGCGGAGAGCATGGGTTCCGTAATTGGTTATTTACCGGTCTCAGGATTTCTTATTGTGCTCTTATTGATTATTCAGTTCAACTCTTTTCGAAAGATGACCATGGTGGTGTTGACCATTCCACTGGCAATCATCGGCGTGGTGGTCGGGTTGTTGGTCTTCCAAGAGCCTTTTGGTTTTATGCCGTTCCTTGGTGTAATTTCGTTGGCAGGTATTGTTATCAACAATGCCATTGTACTTGTTGACCGTATTGAGGTGGAACAAGCCCATGGCCGCAATGACCAGGATGCAGTGATAGCCGCTTGTTTACAACGTTTCAGACCTATCTTATTGGCTACGTTCACTACAGTTTTAGGATTGATTCCATTATACTTGAGTGGGGGAGAGATGTGGGAAGGCATGGCCGTAAGTATTATGATTGGGTTATTGTTCGGGACGGTAATTACCTTGATTTTCATACCGTCATTTTACAGCGCTCTGTTCAAAGTAAACTATAAAGGATACAAATTCAATGAAGCGCTTTTGGAGGAGTAGCGCGTCCCGTTGGAAGATGAGATATGGTTGAAAGATTGTACAAGCTTCGTTTTGAGATTTTTTTGGTAGTTCAACTCGCTATCTTATTTGGTTCATTGATTGTGCCCGCTCGACTATTTGAATCTATGGTGTTACCGATACTTTATCTAATAAGTATTTCGGCAGGAATTTTAATGATTTCCAAGAAAAGGATAATCGCGTGGTTTTTTGTATTGCTATTTGCAATTTCGGCATTTATATTTGGAAGTTCCATGATATATCGGCAAGAGTCTGAAACCAACGTTTTGATTCGACTTACCATCTATTTTGTCTTTCATTTTGTGGTTACTTGGAATATCATTCAGCAGGTCTGGAAAGCAGAATACGTAAGCAAAAACGTGGTATTGGGATTAATGAGTGGATACATTTCCCTTGGATTTTTGGCCTTCTTTCTATTTATGTCTATAGAATTAACAAATCCCGGGGCTTTTAAAGGCATTTTATTAGAGACCGAGGACGTAAATCTTTTCAGCGAAGCCATTTTATATTACTCGTACATTACACTTTTGACCATAGGCTATGGAGAAATTGTGCCAGCGATACCCATAGCGCAGAAGGCTGCAATTTTAGTAGGTTTGGTGGGACAATTTTACTTAGTTATTATTACAGCGGTAGTGGTGGAAAAGTATATTGCACATTCTTCATTTAAAGATTAGTATTTAAAATGATAGAGAGGCGGGATGATAAGAACGGTTGTAGTAGAGATATGTTTTATTTTACATAATATAAATTATAGTACAAATGTATTCTTTTGCTTTTCCAGCTGTTTATCCATTTGTAAGCTATAATTCTATTATGTAAAATATCCCTCAACATTTCGTCATCTATGGGAATTACGAACAGGGTCATGAAACATTACCTGGCGGTCGGCTACGCCGCATGTTTTCATTTGTATCTATAATTTGCCGTTATGTAAAATAGCCGCTCGGCCAACAGCATATTGCTTTCATAAAAAGTAAATGCCCTTGCATTTATTTTTATACGCAATTCTCAGCCACTTGGCCAGCGCCATTAAAAGCTCAGCTTTTCGTATTTATTGAAACTTTTGGTTTACTTGAAAATTTGGAGAAGAAAAATTTCACTGGCTTTTCGTCAGCTTGCCGCAAAAGCTTAAAATTTCTCTGCGAGTAAATTTCTAAGCACTTGCTCACATCCTCCTCTGATTTAGCTTTTTTTGCAGGTACTCAAAACATTATGTCAAATAGAAATTAAGCCTTTTGTTGTTCTCTCCTTTCTTTTTTCTTGATAAAAAAGAAACAAAAAATCAAGAAGAAAATATGCTTCCACGCTCCCTTTGTGTCTTATAGCTCCGCTATTTGGGCGCTACGCGCCCTACCACAAAGCCCAGGGCAATGGCTCTTTGTGTCAAGTCACAAATTCACCCCTACGCTGGCCCGCATTTTCTTCAAGCCATCATACTTATTTCTGAATAATGAAGCTTCTTACTTCTTTTAATCCACGTTGGTACATGTTTACATATCTTTTTAAATCATATTCGGGAATATTCATAAAGCCTTGTTTTAGGAAAGCTAGCCTAATTTTATCCTTATTTGAATATCTAGCAATTGCTATTTTAAAGGCATTATAATCTGTAAACTTTTGTTTTGATGAAATCACATCTTTCACATAATTTTTGGGAGAATCTTTTTTAAGGAGATACATAGAAGCCCTTCTAATAATGCATGGAACACAATGACCGCATTGTCTGTTTTTAGCACCTTTCCATTGTTGGTAGTAACCTGGTTTGGAGCAAGAAAGAGTTTTGGTAATATGCTTTGAAACAAAGTTGGGAAGTTTTGAGTTTGAAAACATTTCCCCTTTGGTCATAAATCGGTAAGGATTTACGATTTCATTTTTAATTCCAACTGTTGTAAAAATATGGTTTAAAGATGATAAATACTTTGGATGAGTTGTTTTGGTACTGTGACTTCCACCTCGAGCCGGCGTTAATGGAAGGTTTAAAGATATAAAACCATTTTCCGGAACAATTACTTTTGTTTTTGGCCCAGAAGAATTGGCTACTAATAAGGCCAAAGCAATAAAGAGAATTGACCTTGCTCTTTGAGTTCTTTCACCCTTAAGAATTTCATTTTTATTTGCTTGTACATAAAAGTAATATGGTAGAATTTCTTTCTTCTTAAATTCTTTTTTAAGTAAGTCCACAAGTTCCTTTTGAGTTGATAACTCCCCTGAATTTCCACCCTTATGATGAGACACGGTTGCAAGTCTATCAGTATTACTTATCAAATCAGTAATTCCGATAAAAGAATCCATACCCCCGGAAAATAAACAAACCCTTTTTGCTGAAAATTCAGATAGCGAGAAATTCGGAAAAGGGTTTTTGCAAACTCTGAACTTCAACAACCATTTATCACCGCTTAAGAATGATAATGTTTTTTCAAATTCTTCTCTGACTGCAACCCAACTTTTATAATTATATACCGGTATATTCAATTCAAAATATCTACTCCACCCATAATACCCTAAATCACTTCGCCCAGCTATTTGGTCAATAGAATAAACAGCTAGAGCTATATTTGCAAAATCCGTTGATAAGCTATCTGGGCACAACTTATAATTCTCCTTACTCGTTAGAAAATTGTAAATATTATGTCTGACAATTGGATTTTTGAGTTTTGAATCGTTTGGAGCTACAATTATTGAGTTTAAAAAGAAGTTTTCTTTTTCTTTATCTCCATAATTGTCATTTTTATCTTCCTTAAGAACTACTGATATTTTCATGTTTAAATTAGGGAATAAGCATCTTGAAAGATTTTACTTATAATATTGTTTTTTTCTCGCAAATTCATTTCTGAAAAATTTGCATGAGAAAATTTCAATTTGACTTCTGCATCAATAAAAAGACTTATTTGTGCTTCAATATTCTTTACTTCGCTAACTTTCAAATCCTTAACTTCTAAAGCGTTTGTAATTTCTATTGAAATACGTTCGAAAATGTACTTGGATATGTAGAACTCTAAGTAATCAGAGATATGCTCAACATCTAATTCATTAATATCATTTGGGCTTTCTATATAATCATTATACAATTTATTTACCGTTTCTATTGCAGCTGAAGACGCTGCACTTCCTTCATCGGTTCCATCTATTTCGTTAAATATACTTGCAATCCTATTTATAGCACCTTCAGCCTTTAAATCTGAAATATCCCCAATTTTGAACTTTTTAAGAGTCTCCTCAATACCTACTTTCGAAATGGTCTCTAAAAAGTCAACTAATATTATTGCACCTTTTTTACCACCAATAGCTGACCTACTTAAACCTTTTTTACCACCAGAAGCTTTTCGATATTTCGCGGTAAATTTTTTAAAATTTGATTTTGATGTCTTTTTTGTTAAAGCAGTAAAACTTCTCCTAACATCACTCCAGCTTATTTGTTCAGTAGCATCATTTTCATTCTGTTCTTCAAGGTTATCAGGGGTATCAGGTTTTGATGGGATTTCAATACCTGAATCTGATGGGCTGTTTTGATTAGAGTCATTTTCCCATTCTGGAACTGGATTTGGTCGCCCTTTTGGTCCTTTATTTGATGAAGAAGTTCCCATAATTATAAATTTGCCGCTTTAGCAAGAATTTCATTTTCAGATTTAGACCATTTTGCAATAATTTCTTCTGCCTTGCTTTCAAATGCCGTACCCTTCGTTAGTGTTCGCAGATTTGGAATATTGGAAGGAAGAATAATACTTTCAGAAGCATTTTCCATAAAAGAACAGTATTCTGAAATTAGAACTTTGTGCTTTTGACAAAATTTAAGCAACGCAACATTGATTTCACCTCTTTGAGTAATATCTTCTTCAATACTCAAGAGGTTTACAATTTCATCGAAAATTGCAGAAATATCTCCCAGCGGTAAACTATCGCTATCCTTCAGAGCTTTTTTCTGAATAGCACCTCTACCTAAAATATTTTGCAGTACTTCTTTCCCTTCGTTTGACATTCTTTTTTTAGAAAGCAATTCAAAACTGGCATTTCCTCTAGTGAAGTAGAAGTATTCTTTTAGATTTTCTTTACCCAATCCTGGTTCAATAGTTAACCATTTTTTTAACCATGGGTCAGTTTGCCAAGACGAAAAATTGTTGTCTGAGACTTCTACAGCTTCATCAGAACTTTCAATTCCCAACAATGGATTGCCTTCATTTTGATAAGAAGACTTCACAAGATTATTAAATGACTCGGTTTTGAAGTATTCTAACAGCATCAACTTGGCTAAAACATTTTTTTTCAACTCAATTCCCTTTGAATTCGCCATGTTTAGTCGCATTATCAGCATGTTTAAAAACCTCTTACATTGCCGAGGATTGCCACTTAAAATTGAAACTAGTATTGGATTAATTTGTTTTGAAAGGACCAAATCTTGTTTGAGAGCTTCGGGCGGCTCTTCGATAAAGTCAACAAGGTTATCAGAATTAAACTTTGATTTGCTAATATTAACTTTATCTCCTGGAGCGAATACTTTAGTTAGAACTTCATCAAAATCTTCATTATTCAAATGGACCTTGGCAAATAAAAGATTTATGTAGGTTTCATATTCAGATTCACTCATCGAAGGTATTCTAATTGGAAACTGAATTAATTTTTCTAAGTAATCAGTACTTACATCATAATTTGATGATGGTAATTCAGGAAACCTTTTCTTTACAGCGTAGTTTATCAATCTTTCATCTGCAGAAATAATAAATACGCTTTTGTCAACGTATAAAAAAAGTTTGATTGCTTCTAATGTAGATATAACAGTGTCGGGATTACATCGGTCTAAATCGTCAATTAAAACTATAATCCTATTTATATCCGTAGCCTTCAATAGTTTATCAAAATCATTTCTAAATTCTTTGATTCCTTTTTCTATTATTTCCTGATTTTCATCTTGTATTTCTTTAATATACTGGTCAATATCTAAGCTTGATATATCTTCAAGAAGAGCTTCATGATTGGTATCACCTTGACTTGCTAAGTACATGCCAGCACCAATCTTACCTGTTTTTACCAAAACTTCAAACCATTTTACTTTTTTGACTAATCGTCCTATGTACTTAATTGCCTTTTGGTCCCAAGTTCTACTCTTAATTAATTCATCAACTATAGTACTCAGCAGAGCTGTTTTAGCATCCTCATAGCCTTCAAAAAGCCAACCATTAAAGTGTATTATAATATTATCAGACTTCGTGTTTTCATTTTCAATCATTTTCATGAGACTAGACTTCCCACTACCCCAATCCCCATAAAGTCCTATAGTAGATGGAACTAAATCATCATTATTAATAATAAGGCTTACGGAATTTGTTAAATATTTGAAGTCAATTAAGTCTTTATGAGTTTCGTTATCGTTCCACATAGATTGATTCTTTAATTAGTCTGCTGGCGTGTATCCAAGTTCAAAGCAATTTTTCCCACTTTGATAACCCAAAACTTGCTTCAAATTATTTCCTCCTCCATTTTTTTCATAATACTCAGCCATCTCGAAGTCACCTGTTGCTGCACAAGCACATCCTAAAGTATCAATATAGGCTGAGCTCCCTTTAAAGGCATTGGTTGCTTTAGTAGCCAAATCCAAAGCCAACTTTTTGTCAAGTTCATTATTCGAAGAGTTTTTAGATGTCAGCAAAAGCCATGCTAAATTGTTCATTGTCAAGTGACTATAAGGCCTTTCCCTTAAAGAATTTTCTAAATATTTTCTTGCTTTTATTTCATCCAGATTCTTGATTGACAATATGAGACTTTGGAAGTAAGCTTTTGTGACATTAACAGACATTGGCTGTAAGTACTCATACTTTACAGACTCGTTTATACTGAATGAAACGCCACTAGTAGCAGATTTACCATTCATAAAATCTGTATCCGTATAAATGGGTGATTGAGAAGGGTCATTAAGTGCTGCTGTATTATTATCCCAATTAAAATATTCCATATCCTCAAAGTAATATCTTATAAAGCTGTGGGTCGGTACTTCCACTTTGAAAATTGGTAATTCATAAACCTCTCCAATTGCTAAATAAAGTATTGCTCCAGTATCACAGTCCATCTGTTTTTTACTAAGCATTTCGGTAAGAGTCTGTATCGGAATTTTAAGCTCAAACCCTAAGTCTAAAAGAGTTTCGTTTATACCATCTAATATTCGAATAGCTTTTTGCCTCTTACCATCACTTAATTTATTGGTTGTAGTTATTGATTGGATTTTTTTTCCTGACTTTTCAATTACTTCATCGAGGAGTTTAAAAAGGATATCATATTCATTTCCTGAATTTGAATTTAAGTCCTTCTCAACTTCTAATATTTCATGCGCAATAGTGCTATATTTCGGAGTATATCCAAGATTTTCAAACTCTTGTGATACTATTGAAATAGTACTGAGTAAAAAAAGAAGAGAACAAATGAATTGCTTCATGTCAACGATTTTTGAATTTAGAAACTATGGGGGAATAAAACGTAGGGAGTCAATAACTTGGAGTATTTAAATATAAAAATTGGTAATGAAAACCCATTACATAAAAACCTTATAATTTCTAGGGTTTTTCTGCAATTTTAAATGGTAATAACAACCAAATAAAAACAGTTGAATTCAAACAAAAAATCCTTCCAAGAAGAATCAGAAGGACTTTTGATTATTTAAATAGGGATACGTTAGGCTTTGAGGACAGACAGTTTAGAGGATAATTTCAATAAAAAATTGACATGAACTCCTGTTTGAGATACACAATCAAAAATATGTTCTTTAGATAGCCCAAGAACTTTATTTTCGATACTGCCAGATAGCATGCCATACAGACCATCTATATGGCCCTCCAGAGAATTCACATCGAAGTAGTCATCAATTGTAGCAATAATTTCAAGAATTGCCTTCTTTTGTTTTGAATCTGCCATGCAAAGTTCCTTCTGTAATTGTTGGTACCATTCATCATGGATTTGGTTTTTTCTTGTAGACATAAAGAAAAGTTTAAATGCGGAGTCGCCCCGTCAGCCCTGTCTACACAGTCTAGGACTGGAAGCGGTACTTTCGTGGCCGCTGGGCTTGTGAGCGACTCCTTATCGATAAATAATTGTTTTAGAATTTTCCTAAAACTGTGTAGACGTAGTAAAGATACAAATTACTCCTTACCCATTCCATACACATTTCCCTCCCCTACTCCGTAGGCTCGTCAAATAAGTATTCCATTACCTTTTTAAAGAAGATTTTTAGAAGAAATTTTTCAGGGGATTCGGTAATAACTTTCGCTTTTACCAAAGCTCAAGTTACATAACGCTAGTACATTATGGAACAGCCTGTGGTTTCCATAATTCGACATGGAGCCTGTACCAAGGTCATCCGAAGTATAAAATTGCTTTGAAAGTCGTTTTAAGAGTTATTAAACTTACTAAAAGACGTATCACTGTAGATTCACCCGAACCGCATTCATTCCTTTTTGACCTTTTTCAAGCTCAAAAGTAACCTTGTCGTTTTCATTAATTTCATCAATTAGTCCTGAAACATGTACAAAGTGTTTTTCTTGGGTTTCTATATCCGTAATAAAACCAAACCCTTTTGAATGGTCAAAGAACGACACTTTACCTTTTCTTATGGTGTCAAATTCTTCTTCTACTTTCTGTGCGATGCCCAATACAATTTCAGAGGCATTAATCTGCTCTTGTTCTGTTGGTTCAGGAGGAGTTGCGGTTAGATTCCCAAATTTATCAACATAGGCAAAAGGTATGCCCGCATCGCTTTCTTTGGCTTCCGCCCTACGGGCTTCATTTTTCTTTTGTTTTTCTTCGCGTTTTTAGTGTTTATTCTTTTCTTTCTCTCGTTTACTAAAAGTTTGCTGTGATTTTGCAATGTATGGGTTTATGCCTTTAAGGTAGTTGATTTATTTACGAACTGAGCATTTTTGAAAATAAAAAAGCCCATCTGAATTAGATGAGCTTAAAAGAATTAGATGGTACGAATTTAGATGACCTTTACGTTTACTGCATTCAATCCTTTTTTTCCTTGCTCTAAATCAAACTCAACTTGGTCACCTTCGCGAATTTCGTCGATTAATCCAGAAACATGTACAAAGTGCTCTTTGTCCGCACCCTCTTCATTGATAA
>ERZ1740059.1086-NODE-1086-length-13865-cov-6.354091_pt1 | contig 13865 bp, 13 predicted proteins | sample MGYA00581744_ERZ1740059 | MGnify/ENA primary metagenome ERZ1740059 (study PRJEB43018, sample SAMN04849738) | marine metagenome | isolation source: floating plastic debris | place: Pacific Ocean | collected 2008-08-28 | study: EMG produced TPA metagenomics... | reverse complement strand
ACGCGCCGGCCACTTTGTCAATCTCGTCGAGAAAGACGATGCCATCTTCTTCCACAGCACGGGCGGCGTCGCGGGCAATTGCATCCTCGTCAATCAGTTTATCGGCTTCTTCATCAATCAGGGGCTGATAGGCTTCACGCACTGTGGTGCGGACGCGCTTCGTACGCTGGCCCATGGCCTTGCCGAGCATGTCGCCGAGATTGATCATGCTCATCGAGCCGCTGCCCGGCATATCCATCATTTGCATGGGATTGCTGGTTTCAGCGAGGTCGATATCGACGGCCTTGTCGTCCAGTTCGCCGTCACGCAATTTGCGGCGGAAGACTTCGCGCGTGGAGGATTGCGCATCTTCGCCGACCAACGCATCCAGCAGGCGTTCTTCAGCGGTATCCCGCGCCTGGTCTTCGACCGTTTTGCGTTTCTGATCGCGCAGCATGCCGATCGCCGACTCAACCAGGTCGCGGACGATTTGTTCAACGTCACGACCGACATAACCAACTTCTGTGAACTTGGTGGCCTCGACTTTCAGGAAAGGGGCATTGGCCAGTTTGGCGAGTCGGCGCGAGACCTCGGTTTTACCCACGCCGGTTGGTCCGATCATCAGGATGTTCTTGGGCGTGATCTCTTCGCGCAAGCCTTCCGGCGCCTGTTTGCGACGCCAGCGATTGCGCAGCGCCAGGGCGACCGCGCGCTTGGCATCATTCTGTCCGACAATGTGGCGATCAAGCTCCGAGACAATCTCGGCGGGCGTCAATTGAGTCATAAGCGAGTCCGGCTTGGTTAGGCTGGTTCAGGTGGGAATACCTGGCTCCATGTGCCGCCTTTTGGGAAAAATACAAGCACGCCCCTGCGTGCCGTCTTCCAACCAGCGCCGAGCAGAACGCCCCCCGTCCCGATAATCATCGTCACCGTGATGAAGATATTGAACCCATCCAGTCCGACTCGATTGAGCACAAAAACCAGGGTCACAATAAAGGTCAGGAGACTGGCCGCGATCAGGGCGCGGCGATTGAGCGCCAGCGACACGACGCCAATCGTCAACAGGACAAATAGAAGGGTAACGCCCTGAGAGGCATCATCCGCGCCGCTGGTCGAGCCGCCCAGAATATTCGAGCCAGTGACCAGGGCGCTGATGCCCCAGATCAATTGTGGCGCCGCGGCGAGGTGCAGCCAGAAGGCATTATCGGAGGCTTTGCGAATGCGTTCTGGGTCTTTCATGTCAAACCAGATCGCGACAGCGAGCGTCGCAGCGCCCATCAGAACCAGCAATGGTCCGCCGACCACCTGATAGATATCGCCGAAGAAACTCGCACCGACATAAACTGCCCCGGCGGCCGCGAATGCACTAAGGGCGAGGGAGAAGGGCAGGCGAAAGCGAATGAAAATCGCAAGCGACGCCGCCAAAGCGGAGAGGAAGACGAACACGCCCAGCCAACCGGTCGTGCCGTACATTTCGCTGAAATCCAGCCGCTCGATATCAGCCCCGATCATGCTGGCTGCAAACGACATGGCGGCGGCGGTGCAGAAGACCACAAAGATCACAGACAGCGCCATGCTGGGCAAAAGCAGGCGGCGCCGAGCACAGAAATACTCCATGAGCAGCCAGGCAAAACCTGCCACCGGCAAAGAGAAGATCACGCCTGCCAGCAGGTTTCCGGAGGCCATGGCCGGGGCAGAAAAGGTTCCGACCAGAGCAATCACGCCAACGAACAGAATGCCGAGTCCCAAGGTAATGAAGATGTCATTGAAATTGGCCAGGAAGCGTAGATTCTCCTGGCCGATCTGTTCATTTCCGGCGCCATCATCCTTGCGCGACAGAAGGAAGGCTTCCAGGCGAGAGGCCTGATCCGCGCTCAACAGATTGGCGGCAACAGCTGCGCGCAAGTCCGTTCGATCAAACATCCAGCACCTCCACCGTGAAATTGGAATTGGTATAGACACAAATATCGGCGGCGATTTCCATCGCCCGGCGGCCGAGCGTTTCGGCATCCTTTTCGTATTCTATCAGAGCCCGCGCCGCCGAGAGGGCGTAATTGCCCCCCGATCCCACCGCGACGACCGGGTATTCCGGTTCCAGCACATCGCCGGCCCCGGTCACCACCAGCGTGGTATCCTTGTCCGCCACAATCAGCATCGCTTCGAGCTTTTGCAATTGTCGCTCGGTCCGCCATTCCTTCGCGAGTTCGACCGCGGCGCGCTGCAACTGGTTCGGAAAACGCTCCAGCTTTTGCTCCAGGCGCTCGAACAGAGTGAACGCATCTGCGGTTGCGCCGGCAAAGCCGCCCAGAATGTCACCGCCACCCAGACGGCGCACTTTGCGGGCATTGCCCTTCATCACCGTCTGTCCCATCGAGACCTGCCCATCGCTCAACATGGCGACATGTTTGTCCGTGCGAACGGCGAGTATGGTGGTGCCATGCCAATCTGGCGCGGGCGAAGATTTATCGTTTATCATAAAACTCTAAATGACGAAGATTTATGAAAATATCAAGCCCCTGTCCGAAAAGGGCATGATCAGGCTGACAATTTTTGCGTCATAAAGGGCTGAGTTTTCAGCATTTCTTCGAAAGCTTCCGCCGATACGGGCGGGCTGTAAAGGAAGCCCTGGCCGATATCGCATTTGCGATTTGTCAGGAAGCTGGCCTGTTCCTCGGTTTCAATACCTTCCCCGACAATCGTCATGTTTAGGGAGTTCGCCATGGACAGGATCATGTCGACAATGGCGCTGGCCTGTTCGTCCTGCGGCGTGCCCGTCAGGAATTGTCGGTCAATCTTGAACACGTCGAAATCAATCTGGGTCAGCACGGCGAGGTTTGAGTGCCCGGTGCCGAAATCGTCCATGGCCAGTTTCATGCCAAGCCGACGCAAGGGCTCCAGCACGGCGCGAACGCGATCAGGTTGCTGAATGGCGAGGCTTTCGGTGATCTCAACTTCGAGCTGTCGCGGTGACAGGCCGGACTTGGCGAGCGCATCGAGAATGGTCTCGGCCAATTGCTCGTCTTCAAACTGTCGCGGCGAGACATTCACCGCGAGATTGATTGGGAATCCGTCGCGCGTCCATTTGGCCGCCTCGTCGCAAGACTTGTACATGATCTGTGACCCGATCTTGCCGATCAGACCGCATTCTTCGGCGAGCTCGATGAATACGGAGGGCGACACCAGACGGCCATTGTCCAGCTGCCACCGGGCCAGGGCCTCAGCGCCGGAAATGCGGCCCGTTTTTAGATCGATCTTGGGCTGGAAGAGCGGGATGAAGCGGTCTTCGGCTACGGCCTGGCGCAGCTCGGCCTCCAGCTTGACCTTGGCGTCACGCTGGCGCTCCAGCTTTGGGGTATAGAAGGCAAAGCCATTGCGTGATTTGGCTTTCAAATCATCTAGGGTCGCCTGAGCGCGTTCGAGGATCTTGGCCAGGCTGTCGCCATCCTGCGGGATCAGGACAATGCTGCCATTCAGGGTCACAGACACGTTTTGTTGCTGGCAAGTCAGGGGCAAGCGAAACTCTCCGAGCAATTCGCGAATGACTTGCGCGACATCATCGCGAGACGCATTGGCCTTGATCAACAGAGCAAACTGATCCGAGAAGAGGCTGCCGAGGATCCAGTCGCTCGGCTCATAGCCATGTTTCATGACCGCTTGTTCGGCAAAAATGCGGAGCCGGTTTGCGGCTTCAATATAAGCCTCATTGGTCAGGGGCAGGTTGGGCCCGTCCTGGCTGGCATTCTGGGCTTGGAATTCAATCGTGATCAGCACGGCTTGCGCTGTCGGTGACAAGACGTGGATGGCTTCTTTGACTTCCTGATGGAAGGCGGGCTCGTTCAGCATCCCGGTGCGTTCATCCAAACGCGCAGTGGCGCGCAGGTGATCGAGTTCCTTGGCGACGCGCCGGGTCGCCCGCGTCGTTGCGAGGGCCAGTTGGCGAAACTCGGCGAAGGCAAATTTCGAGACTTTGCGCCGGCTGGTGCCGACCAGGGAATAATCCCCGATGAGACGGGTCACCTGACCGACATAGCCGACCACGGTATTGGCGAAGAAACCCATGATCAGGGCCGAAAGTCCGGTGACGCCGAGGCAGATCAGAACGGCGCCCCAGATGGGTAGTGGCGGCTGGAACTGATGACGCGAGGCGTAGACCAGAGTCCCGAGCGTTTCATCGCCATGGGTCAGCGGGAACTGTTTCGCGCGCGACTCGACCTCTGGCGCCAGGGTTCCCATGAGCGGTGTGCCGGTCGGGTCGAGGATAAGCGCACGCTCGGCCAGAGAATGCTGCATAGCGGTTTCCATGGCGCGGGTATCCTGGTGGAACAATTCCTCGCTCATAATTTCTGCGACCTGCAGGCCGGCTTCGTGCGCCCCGAGCTGATAAGCGTTCCAGGATTGCGCAAAATAGAAAAGGGTAAAAAGGGTCGAGAGGATCAGGGCCAACGTGGCCGCAACCATCGAAAGCACGCTGGCGAAGCTCGTCCTCGCCAGAGATCTCGAAAAGGCTCGAATAGGTTTCAACGCAACTGCCTTTTATGCCCGACTCATCCCTCTACAATCGTTGTGACCGCAATTGTTTAGGGAGTCGTGAACAGATCTGTGCTAGCCGACAGTGAAATTAAACCTTATCTGAGCCCGCATGACTGACAGAACCGCCACCATTTCGCGCAAGACCAAAGAAACCGATATCACTGTCACCGTGAATCTCGACGGGACGGGCAAGACGGATATTGCGACAGGCATTGGGTTTTTCGACCATATGCTGGATGCGCTGGGCCGCCATTCCTTCATGGACCTGACCGTCAAGGCAGACGGAGATTTGCATATTGATGGCCACCACACGGTTGAAGACACTGGGATTGTAATTGGGCAGGCGATCAAGCAGGCGCTGGATGATTTTGCTGGTATTACCCGCTATGGCCACGCTTATCTGCCTATGGATGAGACGCTGAGCCGAGCTGCGGTCGACCTGTGCAAACGTCCTTATTTCATCTGGAAAGTTGATTTTCCGCGCGACAAGATTGGCGATATGGACACTGAATTGTTCAAGGAATTCTTCCAGGCGCTGGCGGGTAATGGCGGCATGTGCCTGCACATTGAAAATCTCTATGGCGAGAACAATCACCACATTGCGGAAAGCTGTTTCAAGGCTGTCGCACGTGCCTTGCGCATGGCGGTGACCCCGGACATGAAACTGGCCGGGGCCGCTGCCAGTACCAAAGGCAGTCTCTAGACCGGGGTCTGCGGACAGATCAGATATTTCTGACCGGTCGTCTTGGCATTGTATTTGGCGACATTTTCAGCCTGTAGCGCCTCTGACAGAGACAGCTCGCCTGTATAGTGGCTGGCAAAGGTCGTGGTCAGCTCATCTGCCACCCGTTTGCGCAGGCGCATGGCGACCTCCATGCCGGCCTTGGCGAGGAAATTTGGCAATAACCAGCCGCCAACACCCCAGGCCATGCCATAGCCGCGGCTGAGTGTCGTCGGCGACGTATCGAGACCGCCATAGAGATAGACCTGCTTATGGGCGACCGACCCGTAAATGCTGTAAGCGCCTGGCGTCCGTGCAGCGGCGCCTTCCATGGCAGTCAGGATGTCTGAAGCCAGTTTGCCGCCGCCGGTCGCATCAAAGCCGAGCGTCGCGCCGGTTTCGTGAATCGCATCGATCAGATCCGCCATGAAACTGTCTTTGCTGGAATTGACGATATATTTCGCGCCCAGGCCTTTCAGGATCTCTTCCTGTTCCGGCTTGCGAACAATATTGACCAGATCGACGCCGTCTGCCTGACAGATCCGGTTTAACATCTGGCCGAGATTGGACGCTGCTGCGGTGTGAACGATGGCCTTATGGTCTTCCATCCGCATGGTTTCCAGGAAGCAGAGCGCGGTCAGCGGATTGACGAAACAGGACGCGCCTTCCTTGGCCGTATTGCCGTCATGCAGGGGCAGGGCCATCATTGCCTCGACGGCGCGATACTCGCCATACATGCCGCCGCCCATAACCGCGACGGTCTTGCCCATCAGGCTCTGGGCATATTCGTTTTCGCCTGCCGCAACCACGGTGCCAGCACCTTCATTGCCGACCGGCAGGGCCTGTCCGATACGGGCTTTCATCATCCGCATGCCTTGTTCCGGCACCGGGGCGGTCAGGACCGTGTCCTTGCCGGACCCGAAGCTCGCCGCGGCGGCCATATTAGACCAGCCAAACATCACGCCATGATCTGAGGGATTGATCGGCGTCGCCTCGACCCGGACGATAATCTGGTCAGGCTTGGGCGTTGGCATCTCTTTCTCGACCAGCTCCATGCGAAGCGTGCCGGACTCTTCCAGGGTTGAGACCATTTGCAGATAAGTGGCGGGCAATGACATGGGGAATTCCTCCGAAAGCTTGCAATCTGTTTGTCTCCCTCCTGCCAAGCCCGGCGGGGAAAGGCCAGACTCTCGTCGCGAAATGCTGAATTGATCGCCTCCCGCCTCTTTTCCTCGGCCCGGTTCTCCGCTAGGGGCGCACGCATGAAGACCATCGCGCTCATCGATTATGGCTCCGGCAATTTGCACTCGGCTGCGCGTGCCCTGCGTGTGGCAGCCAATAATGCCAAAAAGACGCGGGAAATTCGCATCACAGCGGATCCATTGGCCATTGCTCATGCCGACCGGATCGTCTTGCCGGGCGTCGGGCATTTTGCCGATTGTGCGCACAATCTAAACGCCCATGACGGCTTGGTGGACGCGCTGCCCGAAGCCGTCATGCAGCGCGGCGTTCCCTTTTTCGGTATTTGTGTGGGTCAGCAATTGCTGGCCACGCGTGGTCTCGAAGATGGCGAGACGCCTGGGCTTGACTGGATTCCCGGCGATATTGACCGGATCACGCCTGGCGATGGCCTTGTCGTTCCGCATATGGGCTGGAATGCGCTGACGCTGGCCAAGACGCACCCGATCCTGGCGGATCTGGGCGACGACCCGCACGTCTATTTCACGCACTCTTATTCCTATCGCGAACCAGAACCCGACGATATAGCTGCGACCACGCAATAAGGTGAGCCACACATTGCCGCGGTCGCGCGCGACAATATCTTCGCCACCCAGTTCCACCCGGAGAAAAGCCAGCGGGTCGGGCTGCAAATCCTGTCCAATTTTGTGTTGTGGAATCCCCAATGAGTTTTACGCTCTACCCCGCGATTGATCTCAAGGATGGCCAATGCGTGCGTTTGCTGCGCGGTGAGATGGACCAGGCGACGCAATACAATCCCGACCCCGCGGATCAGGCGCGTCAGTTCAAGCAGATGGGATTTTCCTATTTGCATGTGGTCGATCTGAATGGTGCCTTTGAAGGCGCCAGCGCCAATGCCGACGCCGTCAGGGCCATTCTGGCCGCGACCGATGTGCCGGTTCAGCTGGGCGGCGGCATTCGCACCCGCGCGCAGATTGATACCTGGCTGGAGGCCGGTCTCTCGCGCGTCATTCTCGGCACCGCGGCGCTGCGCGATCCAGAGCTGGTCAAAGCTGCGGCGCGCGCTTTGCCGGGCCAGGTTGTGGTCGGCATCGACGCCAAGGATGGCATGGTCGCGGTCGAAGGCTGGGCCGAAACCTCGGACATGTCAGCGGTGGAGCTTGCCAAGGCGTTCGAAGGGTGCGGCGTCGCCGCCTTGATCGTCACCGACATTGCCCGCGACGGCATGAAGACTGGCGTGAACGTTGCCTTCACAGGTGAGCTTGCAGATGCCGTGTCGATTCCGGTGATTGCCAGCGGCGGGGTTGCCAGCGTCCAGGACATACATGACTTGCGGGTCCATGAGGGTGTGCGTCCGATCTCCGGCTCGATCCTTGGCCGGGCGCTTTATGATGGGGATTTGGCGCCGGCAGAGGCGCTCGCGGCCGCTCAGTGATCGTGGCTTGTATGCGGCCATGCGGTCAGCGATGAATAGAAGGCCTGTGCCGCAGCAGCATCAGTGCCGGACCAGCCGCGTTCCTGTAATTGCGGCGTGCCATCCTCCGCAATCACGAAGCCGCGGAACAGGGCGGAGGGATGCGCTAGTGCACCCGGCTCGGTAAATACATAGATTTCCCGGCCATGATCGACATGGCACATCACGGCGCGGCGTGACATTGGGCGACATTCGGCGCCATCGCGGCTTTCGACTTTCGCCTGCAGGTCTGCCAGATCAGCCGCGCTGGACCGCAAGCTCAGATCTCGCACATCGGGAATAGGACCATTTTCGCCAATATTGATCCGCTCGGGCAGGCCGTCCTTGTGAACCCGAAAGACAATCGCCCGGGCTCCATCCGGCCCGCCGCGCGGGGCGTGTTCCGCTTCCGGCGGGATGACATAGCCATCGCCAGCGCTCAGCACCTGATCGAGTTTGCCAGCCTCGACATGGACCGCTGAGCCTTCGATGACATAGACGAATTCCTCACCAGGATGGAAATGGCGCGGCACGGTCGCGCCTGGCGGAATGACGACATCAGAGACGATCACTTCCAGTCCGTCCGAAATCGTAATCGGCGCGCGCAGCATTTGATTTGAGCCTGGTGGGGGTCGAGAGTCTGCAGCGTGATGGTCTTGATCGACGCTGGCACACGCGCCAAGAGTCAGGGCGATCGCGAGCAGCCAGGCGGCGCGCATCATTCCATCTCCTTCCAGAATTCGGTGGTCTCCAGGGCCAGATCCCGCGCGACATCTTCGGCATCGAGCGCGATCAATGTGTCGAGCAGCACAGCCAGATCAGATGCTGCCAACCGACCCGCATCGCCTTTGGTCGTGGTCAGGACGCGCAAGGCCGTTTCGCCGATCGCATCATCGAGCCATGCCGCTTTCAAACTGGTTATATCGCCCTGTGCGATCCGTTCGCCCTCGCCGGATACGCCGGCGACGAAATCACGTGCAATCGGTGATAAGGGCACGTCGAAGCCAGTCCAGACTGCAAAGATGCGCGCGGTTTGGGCTTCCCGTTCAGCCGAGGCGACGGAATTGACCAGGCGTTTCTCGATCGACAGCAGGGTAGGGCGTGAGGCCTCGCCACCAACAATGATGTCGGCGGCTTCCAGAAGGGCGACTTCATAGGAATCTGGCTGTTCCACGCCTTCAATGGCCAGGGCGCTGAGCCAGTTCATCGCGGTTTCGCGATCGCCGGCGACCATGGCCGCCTGGGCGAATTCGAGCGCGGCGCCGGCAGTATCATAAGTCTTCGGCAGCGCGATTATGTCCGGCAGAAAAAGTCGGGCCGTGCTGCGATACTGGTTCAGTGAACTCAAGGAACTGTCGGCCAGAACGGCGCTCAATTGTTCAGCGCGGATGGCGTCAGAGCTGAGCGGATCGATCAGTATTTTGATCGTTTCCTCAATCGCGGACTGAGGCGCATAGTCCTCATCCTCGAGCAGGCTGAGCAAAACATCACGGCGATCTTCCGGCGTAATCAATTCATTGTCGCTCGCTATCTCGGCAAAGCGCGCGCGGAGTTTCGATGGCACACCCGGTCGGCGGGCCGCCGCAGCGGCAAGATCCGGCCGGTCTTCCGCCAGGGTGACCCGGTTTGTGTTGAGGATCGCTTTGGCGGATAGAGCGATATTGAGCCCGGAGTCGAATTTCGCGCCCGGTGGGTTGGGTGTGTCGCCCGCGGCGGCAAAGATCGCTTCGACCAGCCAGGGATCATCGACGCCCTGCGCGGAGGCGACCTCAATAGCCAGTTGCGCGCCCGAAAAATTGTCTCGAAGGACGGCACAAACCGCCCGAAGTTTCAGCCAATACTCGCCGTCCCTGACCGCGCCGTTCAGCGTGTTGCAGGCGCTTGCTTCCTGACCGCTGGCAAGATCTAGATCGACTGCGAGCGTCTCGGCATCAAGGCCCGGTGCGGCCTGTTCGAGTTGTGGCACCAAAGCTGCGGCGGCCCGCGCTTCGCCCAATTCGAGCATCAGACGCGCCCGTTCCGCCAGCAAGTCTTGTGCTTTTTCTCCGCGTGGCGGAGTCGCGGGGGACAAGATAATCCGCCTTAACAAGCCGCGCTCGGCCGGGCCGAGGTCGCGCGTCTGAACCGATTGCAGCAGAAAAAGCAGATATTCATCATTCGAATTGCGCCAAAGCGTCGTCGGGAATTCCGTTTCGTTTGAGGATAAATAACGCTGCCCCCAGGCGCCGAGATCCTCCATACTGTCGGACTCGATCTGAGCGGTCGCGCCGAAAGACGCGCCCAGTCCGATCATCAGGCTGCCAATCAGGGCCGCCCTAGAGAACATGTTCAATCTCCATGCGCACTTCGCCGGACTCGGGTTTGTGAGCATTTGCCGAATTGCCAAGCCACCAGATCACGGCCAGGACGGCGACGATCAGGACGGCGAGAATGATGAGCCACTTGCGCATGGATGAATTGCCTTTCGCATACTGCCGCGATGGTCAAAGATTGCCGGATCCGCTTCGTCTGTATAGGACAAGATGTGAAGATCCGAAAAGACCATGGCTGAAGACCGAACTAGTACCTTAAAAACCGACAGAAATGAGGCGCCCTGGGCAGGTCGAACAGTTGCACTCGTCGGACTTATGGGAGCGGGGAAGTCCACCGTGGGCCGACGTCTGGCCGAACGGCTTGGCCGCAGCTTTCATGATAGCGACAATGAGATTGAGAAAGCGGCCGGATTGTCGGTCGCGGATATTTTTTCCCTGCATGGGGAGGAAGAGTTCCGGCGCGGCGAACATCAGGTGCTGAAACGGCTACTTGATGAGAAGCCACACATTCTGGCCACAGGCGGCGGCGCCTATCTCAACCCTGAGACCCGACAATTAATGCGTGAAAAGGCGGTCACGATCTGGCTCAATGCCGATCTGGAAACATTATGGAAGCGCGTGTCACGCCGCAATCACCGTCCGCTTTTGCGCCGGCCCGATGCCAAAGAAGTGCTTTCCAACTTGTTTGATGAGCGCCGTCCTATATATGAGCTCGCGGATCTGACCGTCCACAGCGTGGATGGGCCGCATTCCAAAACGGTCACCGCTATTATCAAGGCCCTGGAGTCATGGACGCCGCAATCATAACCGAGCCGAACCGTGTCCGCGTCGAGCTGGACGAGCGCAGCTATGACATCCTGATTGGCGGCCGATTGCTGGCCCGCGCGGGCGCGTTGATGCAGCCTTTTCTGAAGCAGCCGCGGGTCTTCGTCCTCAGTGATGAGACCGTCTGGACGCTGCATGGAGAGACCCTTATCGCGGGCATGAAAGCGGCAAATGTCTCGGTGCATGAAAAGGTTTTACCCGCTGGTGAAGGCACCAAGAATTGGGCGCTTTTGGGCGAAGCCCTGGACTGGTTGCTGCAGGCGGGAGCGGGACGCGACGATGTCCTGATCGCGTTTGGGGGCGGTGTGATCGGGGATTTGACGGGCCTGGCCGCCTCTCTGCTCAAGCGCGGGATGCAATTTATCCAGGTTCCGACCACGCTGCTCGCCCAGGTCGATAGCTCGGTGGGCGGCAAGACGGCGGTCAATTCGGCGCATGGCAAGAACCTGGTCGGCGCGTTCTACCAACCGCGGCTCGTCCTGGCGGATACAGATGTTCTGGCGACATTGCCAGAGCGCGAACGACGGGCCGGATATGCCGAAATCCTTAAGTATGGCCTGATCAATGATCGCCGTTTCTTTGACTGGCTGATGGCGCATGGTGAAAACGTGCTGGCGCTGGAGCCAGCCGCGATTGCCGAAGCCGTCGCTGTTTCCTGTCAGGCCAAGGCCGATATTGTTGCGCAGGATGAGCGCGAAGGCGGTGTCCGTGCTTTGCTCAATCTCGGCCATACATTTGGCCACGCGCTGGAAGCGGAAAACGGTTATCGGGCCAATCTGCTGCATGGGGAAGCGGTTGGCACCGGAATGGCGCTCGCATTACGCTATTCGGCGCGGCTTGGTCTGATGTCGGTGCAGGATGCCGAACAAGGCGCCGCGGTGATTGCTGCTTCGGGTCTCACAGCCGAGTTAACCAGTCTGCCCGGTGGTCCCTATCGGGCCGATGCTTTGGTCACGGCCATGCAACAAGACAAGAAGGCGCGGGCTGGCCGTGTGCCGCTTATTCTCGCCAAAGGACTGGGTGAGGCTTTCATCTATCCGGATGCGGACCTATCTGATGTGCGCGCATTTTTAACTGAGGAGCTGCAAAAAAGCTGATGATTATCGGCATACTCGTGACCATCGTCATCTTGATCGGCATGTCTGCCTTCTTTTCAGGGTCAGAAACAGCGCTCACCGCGGCCAGTCGGGCTCGCATGCACCAATTGGAAAAAGACGGCAATAAACGCGCCGGCCTTGTCAATCGATTGATCGCTGATCGCGAGCGGCTGATTGGCGCCATTCTGGTCGGCAACAATATCGTCAATATTCTCGCCTCGATTCTGGCGGCAGAGCTGTTCCGGCAACTCATTCCCGGGCCGTTGGGCGTCGCTATCGCGACCGCCGTGATGACTCTGGTGGTGGTTGTTTGTGCCGAGATGACGCCGAAAACTTATGCGATCAATCGCCCGGACAGTATGGCCATGCGCGTCGCGCGACCGATCGGTGCCGTGGTTTGGGTGATTGGCTGGGTCGTGGCGGGGGCGCAGGTTCTGGTCAATGGCTTGCTGCGTCTGCTGGGCGTCACCCAGCCAGGCGATGCGGTGACCGCTGAAGATGATATTCGGGGTACGATTGACCTCCACCATTCAGAAGAGGGCCTCGACGCAAAGAACCGTCATAGACTGGTGGGCGCGCTGGATCTGAAAGACATGACGGTCGAAGAGGTCATGATCCACCGCAAGAATATCACCATGATCGATGCCGATCAGACCGCCGATGCGATTGTCCGCAAGGCGCTGGCCAGCCCGCATACGCGGCTGCCGCTCTTCCGTGGCGACCAAGAAGAAATTGTCGGTATCCTGCATGTGAAAGACCTACTCAGGGCGATTGTCGGTAATAATGGCAAGACGACGGGGCTCGATATTCTCGATATCTGCCGTGATCCCTGGTTCATTCCGGAAACCACGGCAGCCGAAGACCAGCTCGACCTGTTTTTGAAGAAACGCAGCCATTTTGCTCTGGTTGTGGATGAGTATGGGGCCTTGCAGGGGCTGGTCACGCTGGAAGATATTCTCGAAGAGATTGTCGGCGATATTCGCGACGAGTATGACGTGGTCGTACGCGGGGTCCGACCGCAGTCTGACGGCTCGGTCTATGTCGAAGGCGGCGTCACGATCCGGGATCTGAACCGCGCCATGGGCTGGGAACTACCGGACGAGGAAGCCGTGACCATTGCCGGCCTGGTCATCCATGAGGCACAGACCATTCCGGAGCCTGGGCAGCGCTTCGCCTTCTATGGCTATCGGTTCGATATTGCGCGTAAAAACCGGAATCAGATTACTGGATTGAAAGTCATGCCGGTGCGCGAAGAACGGGACGCATGACATGCGGACCTTCGCCGAAATCCTGGACCTGGCTGCCGGCCATCACGGATCGGCGGATGAGGTCCTGGCCCGTGCCGCCAATGAGCACGGCGCTGCGGATCTGACATCGATCAGCGATGACCGCTATCTGGCGGAAATGACCAAAGCTGTTTTCAGCGCGGGCTTCAGCTGGAAGGTGATCCGCAACAAATGGGATGGGTTCGAAGCCGCCTTTGATGGCTTTCAGCCGCTGCGCGTCGCCTTCTATGCGGACGAGGATCTCGATCGCCTGCTTGCTGATAAGGGCATTGTGCGCAACGGACAGAAGATCACCGCAACGATCGCCAATGCGCGCTTTATCGCCGAGACGGCGAAGGCCGATGGCAGCTTTGGCGCCTTTCTCGACCAATGGCCGGCCGAGGATCAGGCCGGATTGCTGGCGCACCTCGGCAAGCACGGGTCACGCCTTGGTGGCGCGACGGCGCAATATTTCCTCCGCTT
>ERZ1740059.1084-NODE-1084-length-13868-cov-10.034895_pt1 | contig 13868 bp, 10 predicted proteins | sample MGYA00581744_ERZ1740059 | MGnify/ENA primary metagenome ERZ1740059 (study PRJEB43018, sample SAMN04849738) | marine metagenome | isolation source: floating plastic debris | place: Pacific Ocean | collected 2008-08-28 | study: EMG produced TPA metagenomics... | reverse complement strand
GGAGAGAACTGGAACTGCATTACAGTGTCAATCACCAATTTCTTAGCTACTCAGAGGCAAAACTATTCATTGTCATCAGAAGTCATTGTCTTTAATTTTACCTGCGTTAAATGGTTATAGGGTCAATTGGGTGCTGGATTTCTGAAAACGAAAAACCTAAGATTTATCTGCTCCTTGTAAACTGTAATCTGTTGAATGCGTTTATGTCACTTTTTGAGCAAATCTGACTTCCAATATGGCATTCGATGCGCCTACATAAATGAAATAATAGAAAATGTCATTCTGGGTTACTGATTAGCTTGTATATTGAATTGTAAAGATTAGAAGGCACAATAAAATATAGCTAAGGGTTGTCCTCTCCTTACTGATTATTAACGCTGGTTTGAATTTTTGATATTATTTTGAGCGAAAAATATACATGAGCAGACAAATCTTAATTTTGTCTTCAAAATGTTGCTTGTGTGTATAGACAGGAAGGGCCTCCTTGGTGTAGCAAATTCAGGATTGGTTCTCTCTCACTGCAATCTCTTCAATGATGCTTTACATAACCGGATTAAAAGATCAAAATTCACTAACATTGAATTCCAAGAAATTGACAACATTGAGCCAAGTTGCTAAATTACATTATGCATATATTTTCATCCCGAAGGGTATTCTCATCAGTTGAAATCAGTGAAAAGTCCAAAACCCCAAATAAGTAAATTAAAGTTCAACGTGTCAGATTTGGACTACAAATGCTCTAAAACCTCTAAAATGTCACTTATAAGTCATTGCATCAATTTGATGTGCCATTTCAGTTCCACACAGTGAGTCCTGAGTTGGGTGCAAGTAAAGTACAAATATTTTCTACTCTGCGTGTTAAGAGATACAGGGAGGTCCACAGAACATGACAAGCCAGATAAATTTGTGTTCAAAAGCAGTTTTAAACGTATTTCTCTACTAAATTTCTGCTGAAGCCTTATTGGAATCGAACCCAACTCCTAGGCAACACTTGTCAACTATGTTATGATCAAATTACCAAGCCTTGTTGCATGCAAGTCTAATTCAGCTGAGAAATCAATGTTTTAATTAAACGTTAGAAAATATTACCCCACCTCAACATTTTGCTTGTGGAGAACTTTATTTGCAAAAGGTAGACACCTCCACGCCAATCATATATTTTCCATGATCTCAATCAGTCTCAATCACCCAAAGCTGCTCGACAATGATGAAGAAGTTTTCTGCTCCTGGTAATTTTAGTAATTCCAATTGATTGAGGATTGTTTACTCTTTGCAAAAAGGGTTCTCCACATGCAAAATCCTTTGGTGGGGTAGCAATTATATGCTTTTCCAAAAAATGCAGATTTCTCAACTGAACTCAATTTTATTCAAAGATTTGAGAACTGAAATGTGTTCAAAAACTGCTTTTGAACACAAATTTTCCCACAATTCATCATCCTTTCGGTTTACTTACCATTATTTGGTAGTTTTTGTTCTTGTTTTTGTAGCTTCTGTTTGTACTTGCATGGCAATTTTAGCATCAGGTTTATTGTGCATAGCAAGATCATTGTGATTTGCTTCCGAAATATGACACTAAAAGTCATGCAAGCGCAGCCATCAAAACAGGGGAGATAGATAAAGGGCTTAAACGCCCTTCAGGGAGCAAAACAGAATAAAAGAAATAATAGTTGGGCCTGGTCAAGTCCAATCGACTAGAAGAAAATATAGACATTGTACAAAGTTACAGCTATATACAAATCGTAAGTAAAAATAGTGAGATATAACCGACATTTAAAAATCTCTACATACTCAATACGAGCTGTAGCAAAACATAATTATCAAAAACGGGAGGCGACATCCATCAACTGTTTATAAGCAGATTTCCACACAAGTGTAAATAGTAAGTGAGAATGAATGAATCTATAGCTTTGGCGCGGAGAGATTACATAGAGCGTACAGTAGCGGCAGCGGCCAGCAGTGTTATGTGGTGTCGAGTCTGATGAGACGTAGTTTATTACTGTCAGCGAGTACACAGGCAGCATCATTACTACCACCACAGTAACCTGATGATGAGAATACTGTTAGGAGTTTACCCCTCTGCTGTACCTGTAAGTAATATCCGATGAACATCAGTCAGTGAGCCTGAATTTTAGGAATATGTCAAGTTTTCTTGTGGATATTTGATGATTCATCTCTAAAGCGGTTCAAGCTAAAAAAACTTCCAGCGGTCAAGTACCACCAGGGTATGCTCTCATTTATACTATTACTGAGACGGCACATATTTTAATTTTCAAAGAGAGAGTATCATTAAATGAATGAAGTGAAAGTCATTTTTCACTCAAGAGGATAGACCCAACCTATATTAGTAGTCATTTTCGATACCAACCAAATGATTGTACTGCGGTAAGTAAGAAATTATAAATACTTTCTTTTTTCCTAATGTTTCTAGAAATAAGCAAATTTTCACTTGCATTCAATAGCTCTATAACAGTGAATGAAACCGATGCATACGGAGGCAGATCTAATGGCAAAATGGGAACCTATTACCATAACAACATTATTAAAAGCATTTATATGTTTGTTTATGCTTAGCTATTCTCATTTTTATTCCCTGGATCAATGAGTTACATGCCTAGATATACAAGCTCTTTTCCTACATATGGAGTTGTTTGACCATTTACCAAATGGTGACAACTCCTAATTATAGTCCTGACCACAGCCTGCGAGATGAATTGTTGTCATCTTAGTAAACCAAAACATATTCATATTCAACTACACCGCCGAAGCTCATGAACTATGAATGTTTTAAAGCTGCTGGCGTATGAGCATATCGCAAAGCATATTGTGAAGGTTGAAGCGAGATAAAAATGATACTCATCACATTATGTTGTTATTTCTCACCTGGAAACCACTTTGCTGAACTTCATGAGCTCTGATTACATGTGATAATCCATTCCTTGTCAAGAAAGTCATAAGCGCTTCTACGTTCCAGAAAAAAGCCGTACCTGGAGACAAACATGGTAATGGGTTATAATTCACTGCTCCATACACTTTGCCATTGTAAGCTAAAGAAAAACAAACTCTACCACCTGAGATACCAGTAATACCGGTCACCAGTAATACCAGATATCAGTGATGTATATAAATGTAGATGACTTTGCTGACAGTAATTAAGTTTCCTCATTATTTTGTAATATCAACCTACGAGCTTACACTATTCTGAGCTATGAACAGCCAAACAGATTCTGACTGAGTATTGTATAAGCATCATTGGGAATTTCAATAAATAAGAAGATAAACCCAATAGTTAACATGTCCTACTGCAACTTCATTCTACTTCCCAGTCTATTTCACCTTATATCAAGACAAAAAGACCCGATGACAGGATTGGTGTCTCATAATTAAATCGCTCACCTCTACGAGAGTTGAATACAAATCCACTGTTGTTCTTAATCTCACTTTCCTCCTCCTCACTAAACTGATAGTTATTACTGACCGGGTCGCTCCACATGATCTCCCAGGCTAGTGGACTCTCAAACTCAGGGTCTGCTAGCGGCACAGGGATATCGTCTATAGCGTCGAGTGTACCGTCACAATGTGTCACTGAAGGGATACCACCATGTACACAGAATATCTAAACAAAGAACATAATAAAATGTCACACAGTAATCTAATAGTGAATTATTATAGATTGTATGACCATCTGTATTTTCGAACTCAGGTGGAGCCCAGAAGCTGGTTGGTTTGGAATATACGGTTTTCCAAGGGCCAAAATATTAGAATTTTAAGAATTGTCTTCTCTCTGTTTGGGTACTCTTTAACACGAGGATGATAGGAAAAGACCTGATAATGCAGTGTTAAGTTCAAAAGTGCTTGTCACAGTTACCAATTCCTTTCAGATTTGTAAAAAAGGCATGTCTGAAATCTATTCTAATGAGAACAAAAGATAATAAAAGATCATCTTGATACCCCTTTCTAGGTGCAACAGCTTGTTTGGGTGAATTAAGGGAATGATAAGTGTAACTGAAAATATTTTGTTCACCCTCCTGCTACTACATGTACTTCTCAGGGAAGCTAAACATGAATCCAAAACATGTTGTATCTACAATGAGTGGTTCCAGAGTTCAACCATCTTTGACAGGGATTTTCCGATTGATTCTGTGTTAGAATGCATAAGCTGAGAAGAGACACCTCCTAAAATATCCATACTTATCAGGAATTGAAAACTGTCTACCACCCTACATACATATGTGTACAAAATTTATACAGCAGGATTCATTCCCTATCGTTGGATGACTAATGATGGGCAATTCAATTTTTTTCATGCTCAAACGAACAAGGTTAAGTGTGCGCTACTTGAAGAATCATATGCCAATAAAACTGTCGATCTGAGTACATTATCATGAGACATTGTTTTCATCCCACAATGTTCATGTACGTAAACATTCAAAGAGCATAATTATGTAAAGCAGCAATCCTATAAATGGAATATAAAAGCAGAAACAAATATACTTACTTTGTTATCTACTACAGCAGCCAGAGGCATAACATCAAAACATTCGTTTATCGTTTCCCAAACTCTCTCGCCGACTTGTTCACCAAACTTCTCCACACATTCACGTCTGAAGTTGAAGTGCTCCTGTACTGACCTCAGCTCATGATTACCGCGAAGTAAAAAGAACTTGTTCGGTGCTAAAACCTTCTGAGAGAATAGATATGCTACAACCTACAAATTAAACAATAATGTAAGTTTTAGCTTGAAACCAAGTTTGCCATGCCCACAAGGCTGGGTGCACAGGTGTGAAATGGAGAGACATAGTCTAAGTGCTATGAATCAACGAGTTAGTGGCGGCACTAACTCCAACCACTCAGGAGTCTGAGAACTTAGACTAGTCGTGACATTATAACATCAGTGTCAAAATTTTCAATCGCATTTGTCAATTTCTTCACCGAATTCAATCTCAGAATACTCATGATTGTGAAATTCTCACATCACACCTCACTAGTAAACACAAGAAAAGTGATATACAGTACATAGACATAAAATACTAATTAAAATATACTACACATCATATCTTTGAGGAAATCAAAGTTGATGGAAGATTGTCTGTTCATAGAAACTATGAGAGAATTTAGCTACTAACCTCTACACCAAAGCTGCCTCTATCTACATAATCACCCAGGAATAGAAATGATGAGGGGGTTACTAGCGGACCCATTCTCCACAATACCTTCTCAAAACACACTAAGTCATGATAATTACCATGGATATCACCTACAGCAAAAAACGCATCAAACAATCATACAGATTTTTGATGTTTCAAATCTTTGTATGAGATTATCAAAACTATAATTACGTCATATTCAATCTTCGAAACATGATTGTGGAAATATATATTGAGGTGAGATCCTGCCGATTAATATACTTGTCAATCTGAAACAGGGCAAGCGGGATGGAGTTTGAGAAATTAGAAACCTTTGATAATTCAATTTAATGGCAACACATAAAAAGCTGGTCAAAACATGGGAAATATTCTCGTCACTTTTTTATGACCCTAAAACCTAGGTACGATGGAGGACCCAAGACGTAAGAGCAGCCAGGTCTGAACATAATATAACTACAAATCATTAATGTAACACAGCCATAGTTACCTAATATGTATACTGGAGACCGCAATCTTAGTAATCTAGATTCCGTCTTGAGTATGTCTTTCACTTGTTCACACATGGCTAATAGACATTTAGCAAAGGCTGTCATATCCACTTCACCCCAATCTAAAGCTTTCTACAAATCAGACACATTAGATTAGAAATCAACTATAATAAATAGTTTGAACATATGTATTTTATTACTTTTTTCTGTTTTCTGGTTTCAAGTGCTCTGCACTTATATCTTTCTCCAGAAAAAAAAGTGTGATATGTATGTATATCGGGTGGTCCATGAAAAATGGCACAAATTTTAATCATTCATGAAGTTCACTTCGGGCTATGTAGCCTCATGAAACTTCATAGCAGACAATTTCAACATGTTTTCAGCCAGCATATAATTTCAATTGAATCTGAAGAAAAATGGAAATGCCAGATGTTGTAAAAAAAAGGTGTTTAAAAATTCAATATTGTGCATAAATAACTACATCAAATGTTTAATGTGTGCCTCAACTTCTTTACAGACAAGCCTAAAACATATTTTATTTGAGGAAAATGCATAAACATATCTCCCTTTAGTGTATAATTATTCCTTCAGAATTTAACAAATTCTTTAATTCTTTTAGGGAAACTGTATGAAAATCCTGTTGCAATCAAGACCATTATCATTAAGACAAGTAACGTTAAGTCCTTTGAGGCAAACCATGTTTGTTGAATGTGAGAGTCATTACAGCTACTTTAGTGAGCAATACACCGGTTAAAATTGCATGTACGGTGATAACAATGACAATTCGGCACCATAGCGTAGACAAAACCTAGAATTTCTGTATATCAGCAGTATGCCATGCACATTAAATATTGCTAGTATCCACGATATTGGATTTTTGGACACACAACTTTCAAACAACTGTTGTTTCTACATTAGTCCATTGGCTTTGAAAATCCATAACATGATTGAGAACATGTTGAGAAAATATTGTGTGAAGTTTTGTGGAATTCTTCCAGGCAGTCTTTAAATTATGGCCCACTAAAAATTGTGCCACTTTTTTTGGACCACCTGATATATCCACACAACACGTTTACATCCACAATTGCTATTATTAATGATGTTAGAAACCCAAGGGTTTGGCTTTTGAAAATAAAGGCACAGAGGATCTTGCTTTCAGACAAGTTTATGGGTGTTTGTTTTTCAGGTTTGCGACAAGTTAACACATTAATGGGTGTTTGTGGAGGTGATGGTGTGAAAAGGGTGTTTTTGAAACACTATGCTTGTGGGAAAAAGGTGGAGTGCAGTTGAGAAGAGGCGGATTATGGGAATGTAGCAGTGCATGGTGTGAAAAGGGTATAATGAGGAAATTTGCAAAAACGCATTAAGGGTTGGTGGAGAAATTAAGGAAACAGCCTGTGTGCACTCTTTTTGGTTAACCAAACCCTTGGGGTAAAAAATTGAAATTTTTCTGCAGGTATGTCATTGTTGAATATTAGTCGATCACTTCATACCTGTCATCTGGCAGACTGGCAGGCATCATAAATCGATTAACCTGAAATTTTCATTCAAAGAAATTCTCACCTTTTCTGGCAATGAGTCAGCACCGGGTTTTTTCTTTATAGGCATCTCAAAGTATTTCAGCCCTGACAGCATCTCGTTGGCATGTGAGGCCTACAGCAAAAAGCATGAGTCATCAGGAAAATTAACCGCTGCTTTACTAGTGGATAGCCAAAGCTGTTGACAAGTGATAAATGATAGTATGGGAGTTATTCCCTCCCTGAACGAAGATCTCAATGAGCGGATAACTCCAGCTTTTAGTGCAACGCATGATTATATGCGAATATGTCAGTACAGGCAATGCAAAATGATCAATTACAGCTGTAAACCAGTGCATTTATGCGGTGACCTCTTTCATCTTACTTTGTTAAATGAATCGACAGAAGCGAATCTGCTGTATCTAAGTTTTTCCTTCTCTAGATCGAGAGCCGTTGCAGAGCTGAATGCATCTGTGTCTTTGAGGTCCCACAGAGCTTTGACATCTATCAGTGCACCAGACCTCCTTACTTTGACTGTATGTGTAGCGAGCTCATACGGTCTCTCACTTAGATATCCCTGTTCACTGTTAGCTGTCTGTAACAAATCTACAACATTCAACAACATCACAGTCTTATCGTCCATAGTGATTAACAGCGCAGTCAACATCTTCAGCATTTTTTAACTGGTTAACATAGAAAATAATAAAATTGCAGTAATCCAACCCTAAGACATCACATTCATTTTCTACATGCATTAGATAAAGATTGTTGTATAACAGACTGAATCAAAGTATCTGCCACAGGTTAGTCGTCAACTATTGCAATAGAGGAAAACAAGTAGAACTGCATCTTTTGGGAAAGTGCTGACAAATTGAAACATGTTCAATGACAAAAGTATTAGCATAAGGTTTCTCTGTACCATGGCCACGGTCTTATACCAAAAGCATGTAATTCACTCTCAAAATCACATGTTGGACAATCGAGGAAAAAGTGTAGGCGTCCCTGCGCTACATAATGGTTTCATTATCTTACAAAAAACATCATTATGACATTCCTGTGGTTCCTTATATAAATGATTTGGTATTCCATTTTTCTGATGTCAGTTGTGATGTAAATTGCTAGCTATTTTTGCTAACAACATTTACAAAAAAACAGAAGAAATTTGTGGTAAAAAACGTTTTTATTGTCACCGGCGTTTCTCTATTCTTTTGCAAACAAAGCTGGGAGCAACTAATACAAAGCACAGATAAGATATCAGAACAAGGCACTCGTAATTGCCAGAAAATTCATGAGTAACACAATAAAGAGAAACGCTCCTGGCAGAAGTAATCTACAAACAAATACAACAGCTGGCTGTTTAAGAACATACAGGCTTGAGTATCAGAGATCTAGTATATAGCATTAGCTAGAAAACTAACCATTCTGTGACATCTGAGATGAGAATGCTCTGTGATAGAGAGACTGAAAGTCCTTCTTACTTCTTTTGTTTGGAGGGGATGTTGATCTTGGGCTACCGGGACTTCTTGGCCTGAAAATTAGAAGAACAAGCAATTCATAGCTGATAATATGATGGGCATCTGAACAGAACTGTATACAACAGAAGTTCTTTATAGAAAACGCAGTCTCTGGTTGCCATTCAATTAATAATTAATTCACCTCAAAGATTACGCTTGAGGGAATTTCACATTTATTTACAGTAAACATTTGGGTGACAAAATTCTTTTATTGGCACCGTCTTTTTTCTATTTGTTTTGTAAGCTGGGAGCAACTAAAACATGACATGAGAAGATGCTCAGATGCGTAAGCAGAGCATTGATCATAACCGTAGCAGCCATGGTTACATAAAGTGTACAATGAGGAAAAACCTAAATTTATATTGGTGATATAATAGCAATAGTTGGCAAAATTTCATACAGATATGTCAGTAAATATTCTATATTCACATTCATAAAATTGCATGACTGGTGTAGTCAAGCCACATACTAGCTGTACTAGCTGATTATTCTAAAACTAACTGATATGAAAACATTATATACAACTTACCCTGTAAGAAAAGATCTGGGAGATCTGAATAGAACTGAAGTTCCGCGAAATTTGAGCTGACCCACAGTGGTGAGAAATTCATTGAGAGGTAGTTTCAGTGGTTTATTTATATCTGCTGATGCATCAAACTTTCTGTCAATAGCAGAAACAATAGAAATAGAATACAGCTATGTAAGGTACACATTTTTCCGCTCCCAACTCTCTTGACGGTAAAAGAGATTTATGACTACGGGATATTTTATTCAGAAGGCTATGCTCATCCCGCCATAAAATTTTATACAGAAGAAACCAGTATGTCCAGCATAATTCAAGCATTCCAGGCTGTTCGTATTATAGCCAGTCTCCATTTACTCAAGGGCGTAACCCTTGAGAAGAATGCAAGCACTATACTTCTAAATAATAATGCAAGCACTATTATTTCTAAACCATATGAATATAACAGGTGATACATGTGTACGACATACATGTATCATGCTATACATTTATATCACATGCAAGTAACGAGTTATGCACATGTATATAAATAGAACAGGTTATACATGTGTATAATATAGATGTATCATGTTAAACATGCATGTAACAAGATATACCTGTGTATACTTTTGTAACAGTTTCTATAAATATCACTTACAGTGCACTATTCTTCACATCTTCAGCTAGTTCCTCCTCCGTGACTGGTTGGTTCTTCTTTAGACGTATGTCTCTTATCAACGCTCTGAAATATTACCAGGCAGTATAGAAGTGTTTATCTGTTGACACTCTGCGCCTATATGTGTTACTGAGTTTTATCAACGAGTTAGTTAGATGGTTGTATGCCGTGAATGATTGACAATGAATAAAAGCCAGCGTTAAGATTTAGAAAATAAATATTGTATGAATCGATTCTCCAGCGGAAATATATAAGTTTTAATCTTGCCTCTCCAATGGCAAGGCGAGAAAATATCTGGATCAAAAACAGCGTCTCAAGCTTTCACACATGCAGTTGCAAGGTGGACTTAATTCAGGGGGAAGCAATTGACGGTTGCTTACTTAAATTCATCCCAGCTGAACAGTCCATCACAGTCTTTGTCATAGAACCTGAATATATATCTACATCTGAACTCTGCTGGACTGCCTCCGTGTGGTGTGGTGGGTTCTAGACATGCAAGTCCGATTAATGTCTCAAACCAACATAGAAATCCTTGTCTACTTGTGTCAAAACCTCTGCAATTAAAAGATAAAAGAACATCAAATAAAGGATCAACATGTAACAAATATTGTGCTCTCTACAGTATTTATGCTAGGACAGGGCTGTTTCACCATTGTTATAATAGGGATATTGCCTAACGCCTCAATACCGTACCATACCACTCTTTGCTCAATACACACATGTACATGCAGTCCGTTCTGAATCAAGAGGGGAAAACTTCAAAATAACAACAGAAAATGATATGATAATCAGGACAATGTAAAATGGGCTAAAGTATTTATAAATTCCAGTCCTGTCTACGTGAATTGAAGTGCCCAGTCCCTATTGAGTGGTTCAATTCAGTAAAATAAATCGAGAGTTGGTTAGCTGGAAATTTATTTGGACGTAATACGTAATACTAATACACATTTACAGTACAGTATATAGAGTACGAGAACTAATAGGGAAGAAAGGGATTTCTTATCTATGATAAACTCCTGAGAAAAGCAGTTCAGAATCTTCCATCATAGTGCAAAAGTTGAGACTGGTCGGCAAGGTATGTTACAAATATTGTCAAGTTTTTATGTATCTAAGGCAGCATACTCGTAATTATGCAATATTGAGATTGATTAGTCTTAAAATAATGCATATAAATGAATCATAAGAAATATTGCATGGCATAATCACTTCTTTTGAAATTCTGTCACACCAGCACAGACAGCTAGAAAACTCCCACAGGTATTCGTAGGTGTGTCTTTTATTACATGATGACATGTTCTATTAGTTTCTCAATCAAACACCTACAAAAGACTGACCAGGGATACATGCACACTAGCTTCATCAGAGTAGCAGCATAAGGTATATGTGTGATTTTTGATCAATATGGTTGCTGATACGAATATTTGCTCACCTGAAATAATCGTCCAATTGATCTGTGATATCCAGAAATCCCAATCTCTTCATCAGAATATGAAATTGATTTTTGTTCAGTGATAGACTAGGAAAGCTAATATCTAAGTATTCTTTGTACAGCAACTCTTGTTCTACAAATATCAGAGTAAAAATTATAAACTAGCTCATGCAAGATGAAATTGAAATAGACCAGGGTTTGATTAAAATTCAAGATCTTTCAAACACAGTCATCAATAATCCAACATGCACGCTACTTTAGCAAGGATCACGCAGAAATGAGCGCTTTCTTTGACACTAATAAGTCTTTCTTTCTGTTTGAACTTACCTTTAGACCCGAAACGGGCCGATTTGAGTAGCAAGTTGTATGGCGAAGCTTGTGTTGTGGAGTCATTATCTACGTAAATATATTTATTGTCTTCTATTGTATTTACATCAGCTAATTTGCCTGTATTAGCTGCCTCTATATATGACAGAACCTCCAATCCAAACAAAGATGGGGAGCTCTTCCTTCCCTAAGAGAATAGACGGAGGAAGAAGACAACTCAATGAGCTATAAAACGTTTGTATGCCAAATTCATGACATGTTTATGAGCTTATTTTCATTACTAGACAGGATGCACAGGCAGCAGTAGCTGTGTACTTCCGCAGCATCCCAAATGTCACCACAACAATTTTCATATGGTCATGTCGATAAATCGTCACCATTATATGGTATTGCGCAAACTCTGAACCATCTGAACTAAGGGCTCACCCTCAGATCTTTGTGACAGGCTCTGAAAACACTTGAAGCTGATACCATTGTAACAACAAGTGATAAGAAACAAAGTTTATAGAACTGTCACGGATCAAATTAAGTTTTTCTGTTCTTGTGTCAGCAAAAACATCATGGCGCTATTATCTCCGGGGTCGAAATAAGGCACCGATTATTTTAGAATTTTGGGAAGAATAATAAACAGATTTTCTTTCCAAAACTATACTGTTTGCTTCCTCAGCAAGAGCGGATACATTTTCATAAAGCTAAAGTGGAGTGATGCTAGACTCGACAAATTCATTTGAACCAATTATTTTTGAAGTTGAGGACATTACAAATGTAGCCTAGCATTTAATGTATGTTCATAGCGTTTGTAGTTGGGATTGGTGTTTAATCCCAGGAATACATATCAAACAGAAGGCAACATTCAAGCATTTTAGCTTTACCATGGTCTTATAAGTAAAATACTCAATTTACCTGTTGAGCTAGTTCTTTTATTCGAGATAGAGAGAGCCATGTCTGTCCGGCTGGAGAATCCTCACTCTCCTGCTCTTCAGAGAGGTGAAGGAAGAAGGTTGTATGATTCACATCTCTATCTAATAGCCGGCTCTTACCCAGAGATATCTTTACGACTTCTTTGACATTTACTTTCACACCGAATAACTGAAAGTGCATCAATTATGAAACATATAAGGCATTTGAAACAGTAAAACATAGCTGACCAATAACTAGCCAATTCAAAAAGCCTACATCACTATTGTTGTTTGATGATCGTGGCTACCTATGTCACTATACGGCTAGCCTGCAGGCAGTACCATTATTACTCACACATGCATAGGTCTATAGCCTAGTTACGGGCACTTATGTATAGGCCTATGTTCTACCATGGATGGTAAAACCAAGGAATTAAAACACTTTGATTTAACCCGATGGATTGAATAATTCAATCCAACAAACACATGGTACTCTATCTGACTGATTGCATTGCATGTCATGTATATGTAGTATATAATATCTGTAGTGTAGAATTACAGTTGTAGTGAAGTGTAGCCACTAGCCTACTCAATTACATGTCATGTATAAAGATAAATAACAATAATAATTACCTCAAATCCAAGTCTCTGAGCAGCTGTTACACAAGTCTCTCCATTCTTCACTTCAGTACATGGCAGCCAGAGACCTTTGCCTTCATAATCTCTCAGTAAGAAAGCTTCATCTTGATTTCTCTTTACAACAGCACTCACTATGCTTGACAGGCCACTCACAGATGAAGAGCTATGTGAAACTGCATCCATGGCCACAACACCATTGCTTTCTTCTGTAATTGTTTCACCAACCACTGCTGATGCACCTTCCATCCTAAACTCATTAAGCTACCCAATGAGTTGATTGTTTTCTGCTTAGATGCAGAGAAAAAAGGTTGTAAAACCAAGGTAAAACAGAGAGTTGAAATTTTTTTTTACATGCAAAGTGAAACAGGAAGTGATACATAAACTTTCCTTTATGTGGTATCAAAGAATAATCTATATTTTTAAATTGATAAGTATGGCCAAGTCAGAACCCCTTAAGGAATAAATGAATTGTTTGATGCATTTTGATATACAAGATTATTCAATAAAATTGGTCTCAGCAAATACATAAATTGGAATACAAACACAGTGTCCTGGATGTTGTGCACTTTTCCATTGAGCTGTAGAGAATTTTAATACGACAGGTAAACACGACCACTGGCTTTTTTGCAGACATCTCATATGGCCTAGAAATTGAAATCAAGTTTTGTGTCATCGGCAAAGGGTTTTGTAAAACACGTGATTGTGCGTGTCAGTGCGTGACAGCACGTGAAAC
>ERZ1740059.1083-NODE-1083-length-13889-cov-4.399812_pt1 | contig 13889 bp, 15 predicted proteins | sample MGYA00581744_ERZ1740059 | MGnify/ENA primary metagenome ERZ1740059 (study PRJEB43018, sample SAMN04849738) | marine metagenome | isolation source: floating plastic debris | place: Pacific Ocean | collected 2008-08-28 | study: EMG produced TPA metagenomics... | reverse complement strand
CTTAGGGCAACAAAATTTGTCGAGCTGCCTGCATTGGCAAATCTTGTTGCCCTAAGTGAACACCATCCGCCCCAACGGCCGCTGCGATATCGACTCGGTCGTTAACAATAAATAGAGCGTCGTACTGATGACACAGTGTTTTCAGCTTGCTGGCCAACGCTAACCGCACCTCGTCATCCGCTAACTTTTCGCGGTACTGAACAATATCGATACCACCTTTCAGGGCTGCTTCCACAATGTTCAACAGGCGATCGCTGTGAGATGTTACCAAGTAGGTCCGTGCCTTCGCCAATCGCTGGCGCAAATTGTGGCCAAGCAGTTTGCTTTCTAGCGTGTAAAGCTCATAGCGCATCTGTTTAGCATTGCTAGCCATGTCAGAAGAATAAAGCTTGCTATATTCTTCCAGCACCCGCAGTGCCTCTTGCACACGACAGCAGTTAATTTGTACTACTGTCTTTAACGTATCACGCTGCTCTTCTTGAGGATGAGTGATGGAGGTACCTAGGTCTCCAGGGGTATCGCGACTTTGACGCAGAGCATCACCATGCCAGGTCCCTAATGTTTGACGAAAATGTTTGACTTGTGCCATCAGTGAGGCATCGTTCAAACCAAATCGACACCATTCTTCAATCGTGCGAAGACCTTCACGAGCTCGATCTAAATTAGCATCTAAAATTCGATGTAACACTTTCTGAGACTGGTTTTCGGAAAGCGACTCAGAGTTCATAAACAGGATAAGCATCAGGCAGAGCCTTCCTATCCTATCAGCTGTAAATTCAGCCTCAGCATCTGGTCTACCCTGTCCTGGGTGTTGGCCCCATTAGCCCCCATTAATCAATGGACTTAACAAAATCTATGACAAAGGGTTGACAATTTTCCACTGCCCTATCAGAATCCCTAGACATAAACCAGAAAATAAATAAAAACGACATCCTGCCTTACGCACCTACCGCAAATTTTGCATTGCTAACCATGGATTTAGGATTGTAGGCAGAGCGTCATCGCACCTGGCTCGGAGAAATTTGTTCTCTGAGTAATGCTCATAGTGGATTTGACGATGAACGCAATAATACAGATTAAGCCCTGGCAAAATACCTTAGCTACACTGTTTTTAGCAGTATGCATAACGCCTCTTCCAGTGGAAGCTCAAACAGAAGATCAAGAGTCTTTTCTATCCCAGGCTCCCGCCCAACACTCCCTCAATATAGGTTCATCGTCTCAGAGCTATAGCGTGCTGCATGTCGATGCCGCAACTGGGAGCGATGAACCAGGTTTTGGTAGTGCAGATCAGCCTTACCGAACAATTACTCAGGCGCTGCAGATGGCCCCTAACACCAGTACGGTGATTTTGCTCGCCCCCGGGCACTACAGTCGAGCATCTGGAGAAGAGTTTCCCTTACGGCTAAGGCCTGGTATTACGATTCAAGGCAACGCAGGTGAAACTCGTAACACAATTATTGTGGGTGGAGGAGAACTACAGAGTAGCAATGGCACTCCAAATGCCACCATTGTGATGACAGATCGCTCTGGCTTAGCCAATGTTGCTGTATCTAACCCTAAAGGAAGTGGAGTATGGGTGACAGCTGGTACGCCGATTGTACGTAGGGTAGCATTTGTGTCTAATGCTGTTGCTGGGATGCAGATTAGCGAGGGCAGTCCTGTTGTCGAAAACAGCTATTTCAATCGCAATCAGTATGGCATGACCATTCAGGGAAATGGCCATGCCACTATACGAGAAAATTATTTTGAAGCGACGGGTCGAGCCATAACAGTGGTTAACCCTGCTGTTCCGGTAATTAACAACAATCGTATTGCCCGTAATAGCGTTGGAATCACTTTAAAGAATAACGCTCGTCCGGTGTTGGAAGCTAACGTACTAGATGACAACAGGCGAAACGGCATAGTAGAAGTCGACGAGCCCACCACAGCTGTAGTCTCTATTCCTGCAGCATCTGTTACTACAGCATCTGCTTCTGTAGTAAATACTGAGACCGTCCCTGTCAAAATCTCCGAGGGACAAGAACAACCAGCGGTTCTGCCTAACCAGGACTCTGATACCGATATCGCTTCTGTCAGACATCGCAACAGCCAGAACGCTGCAGTTGTTCTAAGAACAAACTCTGAAGCCAGGAATTTTGATGAAGCCATCGCCATCGCTGTTATTCCAGCTGAGGTATCAGAGGGTATCCAAAACGAAATCTCTGAGCAACACGACGGGATTTCCAAACTGTTGGCTCGTTTGAGGCAATCATCAGCAACAGCCATACCCACAGTTGAAAATCACGGCGTAACCATACCAGATACCTCCATGTCCGATAGGGCCATGGCCAATACAGCAGAACAGCGATTACCTGTACCATCGGCAACCATTCCAAGCAGCCATAGCTCCAATCGTCTGACCCCACCAGGCACTATCGCAGTGGCTGAAACATTTCGGTATCGTGTGCTCGTAGATATGGCTGATATAGATGCTTTACACCATTTAGTACCCGATGCCTTTCGGACTCAGCTGGGCAGTCAAACGTTTATGCAAGCTGGGGCCTATGTCGAGCAAGCTGAAGCACAGACGCAAGTAGAATGGCTAGCAGAGCAGGGTATCGATGCACAACTTAATGTGCGGCCCTAGCGCTATTGAACTGGATCACCAAATCTGACTCATCAAAAAATGATCTCGAGATCAAACGCTAGTAGATCTAACCTATGGAGAGCACCTAAACCAGCAGAATCCGGCTGCCAGGTGGCGACCAGTAGCTCATGAGAATTAATGGAAGTCAGTGCGGTAACACCGGTCGGGCCTTGGATGCCACCGATGGGCGAAAAATCTCGGTCGAGCAACACCATACGCCCTGCAGCATTACTAAAAAGATAACCCCAAGGTAAATCCACTATAAAATCGGGACAGATATCCAGAACGATGCGGGTCATGCGAAAAGGTTTAAGCGTCAGAAAAATTACAGTTTGAGGAGCATGGACATCGACTGCCATCCATTGATGGGGCCGCTGCATGGGGGTTAACTGTCGTAGAGTAACTCCCAAACCCAGCACAGTTAGATACAGCCCTCGTCGATTCCATAACATTAGTTGACTGCCTGACCGCTCAGAGTTAGCCACCAGTGCTAAATGATTATTGTCGAGTGCAAGTACTTGATGGATGTCAATATCTGGAGGTAGCGGTCGACGCACCGGAGTCTGGGCAGACCGATATAGTTGTAAAACTGTCAACTGATTGGTTTCAGAACTGACCGCAGCAACCCAACGTTGATGAGGTGAAACGACCACCTGCGCAGGAGTTGGCCAACGAATCAGGGGAACCATATCCCCAGGATTAGAACCACTCCACACAGTATGGGCTGTGCTGACGATGAGCTTAGCTTTAGAAATAGACAGCCCCTGTACCGGACTGTCTAAAACTTGCTGAAAAACTGTGAGCGATTGCTGTTGCAATACGGCCAGCTGCAAACCGCAGGCTAACAGCGTTGGGCTAACAGGTGGGCTAGCGGTTGTCGCTGATGGGCTGGTGTACCCTGGGGGAGCTAGCTCTTGTAAATGTTTAACAGCCTGAGTCACCCTGTGGCAGGGTTTACCCGTGTAGGGACGATAATCTATTGGGACCGGATTCAGCGGCCTCAAAAAATCTGGACTAAGGGGGTCTAATTGTTGTAAATCTGACAGCATTTCCGCCGCCGTCGGATAGCGGCGGGCAGGCAGTTTTTCTAACGCTTTACTAATAATTTTTTTTAGGGGGTCAATCAGCTGATCCACATCAGGAACGGGCTGGTTTAGGTGAGCCGACTGTAAAACGGTGGGGGCACCTGTAAAAGGACGTTTACCAACCAGCAGCTCGAATAACATGATGCCTACCGCATAAACATCGACCGATGGGGAGTATTGGCGGTAAAAACGTTCTGGAGCCATATAAGCCGGTGACCCCGTTTGCCCTGAGCTTTTACGACTCGTCTCTTCTTGCGTTAGCTTAGCAATCCCAAAATCCGAAATTTTGGCTCGCCAACGACCGCCACGATAGACCAGCAAAATATTTTCTGGTTTAACATCACAGTGGATGATGCCCTGACGATGGGCACAGGCCAAACCGGCTAAAACATCTGATGTAAGAGTCAGGATATCAGTCATGCTCAGCGGACTAAGCATGTGCGATCGCAACGTGCCGCCTGAACAATACTCCAACACCAGCCGACGGCCATCATCAGCATGTTCTATGGCATAGCAGGCAATCACATTAGGATGAGGCAATCGCAATAAACAATGCAACTCCCTCAAAAATGCATGGGTAGATGGACTATGGCGATGAAGATACTTAATCGCAACCAGTTGCCCCGTCTTGCGATGCACCCCACAATACACGCGCCCAAACTGACCGTTGCCAACCATCCCTAAAATGCGATAGCTAGACCGCTGATGGCTAATGTTCACATCATCACCACCCACTGCTGCTCCATCGGCACGCTCTTAAGCTCCTCGCTCCACCAATAGACGCAGAATTTCAGTATGGGCAAGGCACTGATCGTCTCCAGCTTCTGCCACAGACAACCGCTCCTCCAGCCCTAGGACAAAGCAATTTTCTTCCGCCCCTAGCGACTCACAGGCCGTTTGAACACAGTGCAGCGTCTGACCGCTCAACTCACTAAAAAAGGCTTGTAAGGCCCCCATCTCTAAAAAACCCACAGGTCGCTCTAACTGAGGAGCATAATTAACAAACGCCGACGCCCGAATTTTAATCACCAAAAACCCTTGAGCGCGATAGGTTTTATCTAAACTTATCTGCCCCCAACCATGGGTCACCCAACACTGCTGCAGAGCTTGCACAAACTCAGCCATCGATAAACTCGACACTAAACAATTGTGATAGTCAGAGAGTTCTTCACAAAAGCGTGTATAAAAATTTTTACCCCACCAGCGTCCACAGTTGTGTAGCACCAACATTGATGCCTGACCCGTTTCATTATCCAAGCCAGCATAGATCGCTCGAATTAAGGTCTCAGGCAGAGCCAACAGACGCTCACCTCGACGATTTTCCAACAGGCCTAGCTCAAGGGTGCCATGAACATAGACATCACTGGCAAAATAATTAGCCGTCAGGTTAGTATCTGCCAGTAAATCAGCTACCAGTACCATGTTGATAGACTCCTAAAGGTCTCTCTTGTAAAACTACGCGAATAAACGGCCCTCATTAACCAAAAATGACTCCACTGACCGTGACAAAAGTGCTGTGTGGTCTATCTCACCAATAAAAGTCACCAGAGAAGCTTTAGTATCAATGAATTCTTCCATCAGAGAGTTTATCCAAACAGTTCGTTTAAGCCTGCATCTCTTGCAGCAGCGTTTGCGCAGACTCCAGGGCTGGCTTGAGTAATGTAAATTGGGCTTCTGTCAATAACCTGGGGAGCTGTTGACTCAGCGAACGCTGAAGCACTGTATCAATGGCCTGGGTTTGGTAGACCGTCACCATCGTTGGCAACCATCCTTCCAACCGTCGCCGACCCAAGTTCGCATCATCTACTAACATGCCAAGTGCCGCATACCTTAAGATCAAGATAGTTTGCTTTACACTCTGCTCTAAAGCACCGGTTTCCTTCTTAAGCTCATCAGGCAGCCGATCTACAAGCTCTTGAATGAGATTAACCTCCCACTCCCGTAGCTGACGATAGGCTCGAATGCGCTCCCCTAAGCTGCTAACGTAGCGACCAAGGCTACCCAGTTCCTGCACCGTCAGATAGTTTCTATCCGGCTGTAGCGTAATTTGCCGCAAAATGTTTTGACTGAGGGGAGGAGTAGTCATAGTGATGCTAGAGGACAGTGTATCTAGACTTTATAAGCGAAAGCAGAACTGATAGATCTAAAACAACGCAGATAAGTCTTCTAGCGTGAGGGTATCAGTTTTGAGCGGAATAATCTCATCGTCTGTCGCTAAATTCCACTCAGGAGATGACTCCGGCGTCGCCGAACCGTGCCAGGGGAATGTGCCAAAAAACTGTCCAACTGTTTCATAGAGAGTTTCAACTATGGCCGCATCATCGGTTTCCGATAACTGCCTCCCATGCCAGTTTATTTGTTGAAAAAAGTCCCCCACTGAGATGGTTTCTAACGTCTGACTATCTGGGGCCGGTTCAAACGATTTGTGCATTATCATAACGAATCCCCAGAGCGCAGTCGCTTTTCAATATCGCTGGCTGTTGCACCTTCATTTAACCAAAACGCAGCTGCATCAATCCGCTCTTTGGCTCCTAGCAAAAACTTACAATAGGTCTCCCCCATGGAATAACACTGAATTTCAATACAGCTCAGCTGTTTGCGAACCATTTCAGTAAAAAAGCCAGCAAACAAACCCGCATAGAGATAGCAGACAGGCTTACCAACATCTCCGAGGGTACGGGCTACAGCCGAATCAAACAGATTGATAAACATAAACCCTTGGGTGCGATCCGCCATATCAATTTCCCATCGCCCCCAACCTTGGGCCGTAAAGGGCCACCACCAGGTTTCTAGAAGGAACATCAGGTTAGCCTGCTGAGGGCTCACGTTATATTCCCGCTCAAACCACTGATCAAAAAATAGTGAGTCTTGTTTACCCCATTCCAGACCGATAGAGTACATCACCGCTGCCGAAGCCGCCCCCACCTCTTCTTCTAATCCCTCTAACAAGCCGATTATAAAGTCTTCACTGGTTAAGATATTACGGCTGCCATTCCAGTCAGTAATGCTTCCTTCAGGCTTATTGAACTGAAAAAAGTCAGAAAAATTATAGTGGTTATGCTTTTGGGGATAGTGCTGACGCAGCTTGTGTGAATGAGCTGACGGGGTGTCCATAAAACTTTATATGCCTGGCGATACCTTCAGGGTAACGCTATTGGCCTAACAAAAGTCTAGCTTGAGCTAAAATTGGACAAAATAGCTCAGCCTCTTGGGGTGTCAGGTGTTGACGAACAATATCTTGCATTACTTTATAGGTGATATCGCAGCTATGCTGAGCCTTAAACGAGCGCATAATGGATTGAAACCAGAGCAAAAAGCTTTCCTCCAAGCCCTCTTCATCGGATATAAGTAGAGCGTGCGCACAATATCGCAGCACGCGCACAGTATCTCGATGCCACTTAACGCTCAGGTCTACTTTGCCTCGTACCAGTAGATTTGGGTCAGCTAACTTTAGCTTCTGTTTGACCTGCTGAATAATGTCTTTCTCAGCTTTCTGAATTTTTTGATAAGCGCTAAACCGTAGACGAGCTGTCTTTAAATAATCTTGTAAAAACATGAGCTCTGCATCGGTCGCATAGCGTCCATCAACTTCACGGACGAGGGTTTGAATCTGGCTGAGCATGGGAGGGGCAGACGACAGGAATAATCAACAGGAAAAATGGGGACTACATGATTAATACCGGGGAACGGAGCTGTCTACAAGTCGGGAATAGGCATCAATCCCACCTGATAAGTTTTTGGTGCGCTCAAATCCTTGGCGCTGTAACCATTGGCACATTTGAGCAGAGCGTACACCATGGTGACACATGACAATGGTTTCTAAGTCAGGGTCTAGGTGAGTAAAGATTTGTTCAGCCCAGTCAGAATATTGACTCAGAGGAAGGTGGGTAAAGTTTGGTAGATGCGCGATCGCAACTTCCTCAGGCTCTCGCACATCCACTAGCTGGAGGTTATCTTCTGCCAGCCGTTGCGCAAAGTCTGCCGCTGAGATTTCATCTACACCGGCAAGTTTATACACGTGTGTTCTTCTCTCGGTTTACTGCTTATTGAGTCCTTTCAGAGCAGGGTAGCGTTTGCGATCGCTAATGACACCCAATCCTTTGAGATTAACGACCTTGAGGTAACGAATCGTAGCAACTGAATGCTATCTCGCCCGCTTAGTCACAGCAATATCCATAGCTATCCGTACCTAATAAGCACATACATGCAACGGGCACTCTAAATCCAATCCAAGGGTGCACCAATGATGACCATCACAGCATGGCAGCAAGTAGAAGCTCGCTTTAAAACAATCTGGGGCTATGACAGTTTTCGCCCTCCACAGGATGACATCATTCGCACAATATTAGCCAAACGCGATGCCCTGATAGTCATGCCAACTGGCGGTGGAAAATCCATCTGTTTCCAACTGCCTGCTTTACTACAAACAGGTGTGACTCTGGTCATCTCCCCTTTAGTCGCCCTTATGGAAGACCAGGTGCAGGAACTCAAGCAGCGTCATCTAGCTGCCGAACGAATCCACAGCGCCCTGACCAGCTTTGAGAAAAAAAGAATATTACAGCAGCTACAGCAAAATCGTTTGCGGTTGCTTTACCTATCCCCTGAAACACTTCTTAGCAAGCGAGTCTGGGAAACCCTGTGTCAACCCCAAGTAAACATCAACGGGCTGATTTTGGACGAAGCCCACTGTCTAGTGCAGTGGGGCGATACATTTCGCCCTACCTATCGACGGCTGGGAGCCGTCAGACCAGCGTTACTAAAGCACAAACCATCAGACACTCAGATCCCCATCGCCGCATTTACAGCCACTGCTAACCCAACGGCTCAGCAAACCATCCGCCAAGTGTTGCATCTACAACGACCTAACGAAGTCACGCTCAGCCCCTATCGCTCAAACCTGAACTTAGCCGTAAAAATAGTTTGGACACCGCGCTGGCGACGGCAGGCCATGCTGAACTTTATCAAAGCGCATCCCGGTCAAGCAGGGTTAGTGTACGTCCGCACACGCCACACAGTAGAAACACTAACCCAGTGGCTACGCCCCAAAGGATTTTCAGTAGCCGCCTATCATGCCGGACTAGCAAGCCCAGAGCGTCGTCGCATTGAAACCGAATGGATAGAAGGACACTGTCAATTTGTAGTATGCACCAGCGCCTTTGGCATGGGCATTAACCATCCACATGTACGCTGGGTCTGTCATTTTCATGCACCAAGTACGCTAAGCGAGTATGTGCAAGAGATTGGTCGCGGAGGCCGAGATGGTAAACCGGCAGATGCGCTGACGCTGGTCAGTGAGCCAACGGGCTGGCTAGATTCAGAAGACAAGCAGCGCTGGCAGTTTTTTGCAGATAGTGAGCGAAAACTACGGCAAGAGGCAAAGCAGTTAGCCAAATCACTCTCCACAGCTGGCCACGTTGATAAAGTATTGCAACAGAATAGGAAAGCGGCTACAGCACTAGCACTATTGCATAGTCAGGGACAGCTAACCTGGGAAGATCCATTCCACTATCGATTAACGTTAGACCAAACAGCGAAAATTAGTGAGACTTTTGATAGCGTAAAAGAGATCAGACAATATCTCTTTAGTCGACAATGCCGCTGGCAGAAACTTTTAATCCAGTTTGGCTGTGAGGTAGAAGCTCAGGGTATGCAATGCGGTCATTGCGATAATTGTCGTAGCAAAATCAAATAGCTATGTTGACACAGCTAAAGTGACGCATTAAGAAAACCTGATGTACTACATTTTAAGTTTCTAACAAAAGCTCTGGCACTCTATCGGTAATACCCTCTAAATTTACTGAACCTCGTAGACATTTTTCAATGGAGTAAAGACAGGATGGAAATGGCAAATCCGGAGAGTTCGGGGAACGAATAAACCGAATTGGCACATAATGGTCCATAAGAAATAGCCGTAGGATGCCGTTTCAACGCACCTGCTCTTTAAGATGAATGCATTAAACTAATAAGTAAATTCAGGTTGAAGCCTAACCGCCTATGTCAGCCGTAACCCTATATTCACCTGAAAAGTACCTTGAGCTGGAAACCTCAGCCACGTTTAAAAGTGAATACCATGATGGCAAGCTGATTCCGATGACAGGTGGCTCGACCAATCACAATCAAATCATTATCAACCTGATTGCGTTTCTAAAATTTAGCCTGAAGGGTAAGGGTTATCGGCAGTTCGCAGGCGATGTCAAATTATGGATACCGGAGGTGCGGCGCTACACGTATCCAGATTTGATGATTGTGCGAGGAGAGCCGTTGTATCACGATGGGCGGACGGACACGATTGAGAACCCAACGATCATCATTGAAGTATTGTCTAAGTCCGCGCAAGATTATGACCACGGCGATAAGTTTAGCGCCTACAGAACTATTGATACGTTTCAGGAATATGTATTGGTGAATCAATACAAACAGCAGGTCGAGCACTACGTAAAAACAGCTGAGAAACGCTGGTCGTTTCGAGAATATAATGCTATCGAGCAGCAACTATTTTTAGAAAAAGCTCCTTTCGAAATCTCTCTCGCTGACCTTTATAATGAGGTCGATTTTACTTTAGTAGAGCAAGTACGGTATGCACCCTCCACCAAAGCATAACGCTACTTTCCAGCGCACTCAGCCATTGCCACAATATGCCCTGTCTCAAATCCTTTTCCGCTTACTAGCAGGCACAATCACTACGATAGTGGCCTTTGAAAACCCACTTACAAAAACTTGAATAGTGTCAGGAATGAGGAAAGCTCGCTAGGCCATGCTTGAATATTCAGAGCTATTAATGCCTTTGTAAACAGCGCATGGCAACACACCTACACAACCGTTTTCAGCTAAGGATATTTCTACAACATTGGCATCGCTCTACACATTTCTCACAGTTGACAACTCTCAAAATAGAAAAATGAGTAGCTCACCACAGAACGAATCTAGATTCTTCACCGATTTCTACGATTCAGTGAAGCAAAGATTATATCCAAATATATTTCACAATTTCGAGAGTACCCAAGCAGCATATATAGGTAGACTTAGACTTGATACATTAATGTCGCGCAAGCTAGTTCTTACTGACGCTCAGATTCTTGATGGTGCCTTCTTTCTTAGGATAGGTCCTGACGATTTGATTAGCTACATTACAAGGGAAACAGATAGTTTGCCCCCTATAGAAATCAAAGCAAGAAGACCTAGGCTTGATGAATCACTGCTCAGTTTTATCAAAAAACCAGGACATGAAACATTGAGAGGATTTGCCTTCTCCTCAGTCCAAAGTGAGAAGTACCGTTCTAACATACAACATGTTCTAGAGCGGACTAAAGCCAAAGATATTATGTCTTGGAGGGATATCTCTAAAGTTCTCAAAAGTTCTGAAATTGATTTAAGTTATGTAGAGATGCTGGAATCTCAGTGGGCTAGATGGATAGAAGTATCGAGCAAATTCCCAAAAGACTTTATAGTTGCGTGGAAGGGAGACTATAACCTTGAGAAATATCTCCAATCAAAAAGATTACTACCAATACTGAAAACACGAACTGGGGAAAGTTTAGCAAATTGGGCATACGACAATAGGTATAACAGAAGTAAAGTTGACCAACGAATAACACAAATAAAGGCAAGCCAAAGAGACGAGTTTTTAAACGATATTTTTTTAATTGAGTCTTGGTTCAATCAGGCATATAACCTCACGATTTCTGAACAGCATGGATGTAAAATTTTTGAATCAATCTCTGGCTCCTTTAAATACCAATTAGAATCACTTCACCTTCTAGACAAGAGCACTCCTATGCTCCATATAGAAATACCCGAACACTTTGTTATTAAGCTGGGTGAATTACCGAATGATGTATTTAGAAATTTATTTCTAAATAGCAAAGAGAACTTTAAAGAGTGGTGGTCTACAAGGGATATAGATTCCTTAGAGAGAGGGATTCTACCTTTTGTACAAGTAATAGAAAATCAGAAAGAATCTCCGACCCGTAAAATTTTAGAGCGTGTATCAGCTACTGGGATAGGAGTCGGCATTAGTCATTTGAGTGAATCGTCGATTAACAATATAGTAAGCGCTTTATTAGCCGTAGTCTTTAATTTCTATATTATTGATAAAATCTACGATAAATATCTTTCGAGAGAAAACAGAATAGTCAAAAGGATTACACAGGCAGCAGAATCGAGGCTTCAATGAACGATAAAATAAGGCAGTTAGAGGAAGTCATTGCATATTCAGATGAAGAAAACAAATGGATAAAGCTTTACTTTGATAAAGTTAAATTTCCTAATGGTTCAACCGGACGGTACAACAGAATTGTTGAGAAGGACGGTAAGCCAGCAGCAGCTATTCTGCCGATCAAACGTGGGAAAATTGGGCTTGTTAATCAATATCGATATCCTATAGATAGATTTCTATGGGAGATCCCACGAGGCTTCGGGGAAAGTTACGAGACGCTAGAAGAAGCGAAGCGAGAATTAGAAGAGGAAACGGGTTTCGTCGCGGAACAGGCAACAGAGCTTGGAATAGTCCATCCAGACTCTGGAATTCTTGCTTCAAAGGTGCAACTTTTTGCTGTCGTCCTGGATCAAGCTCAACAACAGCCTGAGCTTCTAGATAATGAAGTTAATGTATTTCAATGGTTTTATGCTGAGGAGATATATAGTCAAATTGCTCAAGCAAAAATTACAGACGTGTTTACAATCTGCGCTGTTTTCAGGGCTAGAGAAAGAGGATTAATCCACTGAAAAGTGGAGCGCATACAGCATAGAATTGACGCATCTAATACCGTGCTTACTTGGTTGATATCAATAAATTAATACTAGACTTGTTGCGATATAAGGACCTGATGGACTTGAAACTTTTATCAGACAGGGATTTTATTTAATTTTGCGTTGCGAAACCAAAATCCATTGATACAAAAGGACTTGAGCCATTTTGTCCATCTATTTCGCAACAGCTCTACTAGATACTTGTTTTTTCTACACAATTGACAATATTGAGACTCTAGAGAAGTGTGTTGCCTCAATATACAGAAATTCTCAGTATGAGATTCTTGTACCAAAATTGGATCCTAATGCCCAGTTATTTGAACGAGGAATCATGCTTTCAGTAAATTGGCATTCTCAAAAATCATGGTTTTGTAGGGCTTTGTTGCATGAATAGAGCAAAGAGAGAACTGTTGCAAGGATTGACCTGACGTTAGTCTTCAACCCAGCCAGTGTCAGGCTTGGCGATCTGAATCATCCGATTGAGTGCCGCACACTGAAGCAACAGTTCAGCGGCTTGGTTATCAAACTTTCGAGAACGGAGCTTGCCGCCAAAGATGGCTTTGAGACGGAACATGGTGGTTTCAGCAATTGAGCGGCGATGGTAGTTGGAGCGACGCTTCCAGGCCTTTCGCCCCCGTTTTCGGATAGCCCGTAGATTCTCATCACGTGGATGCGGTGGCGCTTTGCAGTTCCCATGCTGCCAAATCTTAGCGTTCTTCTGGGGCGGAATCGCCGCCGTTGCCCCTTGGTCTGTGAGGGCATCGTAACAACGTCGTTTGTCGTAGGCTCCATCGGCTGACACTTGCTCAATGTCAGCTTCGGTGACCTCCAGGAGATCGGGCAACACCTCACTGTCGTGGACGTTGTTTGTCGTGACCACTGCCGCCAGGATTTCACCCGTTGATTCATCTACCCCGAGATGGAGCTCGCGCCATGTCCGACGTTTGCTAACACCATGCTGGCGAGTTTTCCACTCCCCTTCTCCATACACCTTCACCCCCGTCGAATCTACCACCAAATGAACCGATCCTGATTTAGGGATGACGGGTAACGTGACGCTCAGCTTGCCCTTTCGCCGTGATACCGTGCTGTGGTCAGGGACAGACAAATCCACCCCCATCAGCTCGAAGAGCGAGGCGATAAACCCTTCGGTTTGACGACCTGCCAAGCTATAGCTACTCTTGAGCGTCTCAAACGTTGCAATCGCCAGGTCTGTGTAAGTTTGCGACGCCCCACGACAACCCGTCAGACTCAGTTCTAGCCAGCCATCAATGACATCATCTGGAAGCCAGAACGTCAGACTGCCCCGTTGCTTCAGACCAGCGTTATACTCAGACCAGTTGCGGATTCGGTAGCTCATGGACCCTTGGTTTTTGGAGGTACTTAAACCTTAGTCCATTACCGTGTCCGTGACCATTTCATGCAACAAC
>ERZ1740059.1082-NODE-1082-length-13896-cov-13.017990_pt1 | contig 13896 bp, 19 predicted proteins | sample MGYA00581744_ERZ1740059 | MGnify/ENA primary metagenome ERZ1740059 (study PRJEB43018, sample SAMN04849738) | marine metagenome | isolation source: floating plastic debris | place: Pacific Ocean | collected 2008-08-28 | study: EMG produced TPA metagenomics... | reverse complement strand
ACCCACGCCGCGATCGCAACCGCAGGCGCATCCTTACTACTCGGCACCGCCCAACCACTCCCGTTAGCGCTCGCCGTCCTGGGTAGCCAGCTGCCAGACATCGACACCACGACCAGCATCATCGGCCAGGTCTTTTACCCCATCAGCTCATGGATAGAAGATCGCTTTCCCCATCGCAGCGTCACCCATTCGCTGGTGGCGACGGTGGCGATTGCAGCGGTATCCCTGAGCATTGGCGCTGCGCTGGGCGATATCAAGATGGCGGCGGCGGTGCCCCTGGGGCATGTGTTGGCCTGCTTTGCCGATTGTTTTACGCGCCAGGGTGTTCAGCTGTTTTGGCCTGACCCAGCCTGGGCGATCAGCGTGTCGAACCCAAAGCGACGGATACGGACGGGGGGACCGGCGGAGTACTGGGTGTTGGCGGTGGCCGTGGCGTTGTTGCTGCTGGGTATCTGGTTAGCCGGTGCCGGTGGTGTACAGACTCAGGTATCTCAAGGTCTGGGGCTGCGAGATGGGGCGTTAGCGACGTATAACACCCATGCATCCACATCTGAAGTCTGGACAGACATTACGGGTGTCTGGGCCGACGATAGAACACGAGCGGATGGTCGCTATCTGATATTGGATGCGGTGGGTAGTGAGTTTGTTGTTACCGATGGCCAGGGTGTTTACCAGACGGGTAAGCAGCTGCTGGTGGAAAAGCTGACGACGGCGACCGGTGCGGCGATGACGCGGACGACGCAGACGCTTACGTTGAATGATGAGGATGTGGTGACTCGGCTGCAGATGTTGCGGATGGCGAATCCGTCAGCGCGGATCTATCTGAGTGGTTCGATAACGGTGGATTTCCCGGAGGATGTGCGGCCTACGGTGCTGCCGAGGCAGTTGCCAGCGGTGACGGTGGTGGGTGAGTCGGTGGAGTTGGCTTATTGTGAGCTGGAGGTTGCGATCGCGGCGCTGGATGACCAGTGGGCAACAGGAGTGTTGGTCATTCTTGTTTTCGTATAATTCTCTTTAAAGGTTGGTTGTGGGTTCTGATGTGTTTGGAGGTTCTTGTTCTGTGATGGTAGGTTTTATATAGGTTTTAAATCCCCATACAACACTGCCAATAATAATTGAGGCTATTATTGATGCGAGAACGCCGCTGATAAACCCTAGTATTCGTTCCTTTTTGATATCGGCATCGGAAATGCCAGCTACTTTCCGAAAGGTACTAACGTCGGCCTTAATGAGACTTTGAACATGTTGTAGTTCTTCCTCAAGGCTTGCCTTGTTATTTTCTAGTTCTAGTATTTTTTGAAGTGCTTTATCTGCCTCAATTTTATTGAGATTAGCTTCTTCTTTTAATTCTTCTATAGCCTGTAGTCCTTCAATTAGACTTTCTCGGGCTTCATCTAGCTTCTTGAGACGCTCAGTAGTGTTGTTGTTTGTTTCTTCGTCAATTGAGACAATTAACTTTCTATTTTTGGTATCTATTTTTACTGAAACGGCCTCTATGAATTTTAGGGCTACATTAGCTAGTCCGGATGCAACTACAGTAACTAAGGGCTCTAATCCCGACATACTTTTTCTTGGTTATAAAAAGACAATTATTTCCTTCTGTGATGGCTTTCCTGGGAATAATAGCCATATTTATTATAAATAACTTTATTTGTAGTCTTTTCAGTATTATCTGTTTTAGTCATTTGTCCATTACGACTTGAGGTTGCATGGTGGAGCTTAATGCCTCAGTATCCTATGCATTAGCACTCCTAGCTATTGGCAGCATAGCCATTGCCCAACAGCCCACCTTCATCACGCCCACTCTTCCCCTAGAACAACCTAACGAAGCCCCCCGCCGCCTCACCATCAGCGTCTCCGTCACCGACCCCGACGACCTCAAAGTCACCGAAGGCGATCTCATCTCCGTCGGCCAACTCATCGCCGACCGCACCCGCGATCGCACCCGCCTAGAAGCCCAAGCCCGACAGCTAGACCTGGCATTGCAACGCCTGGAGCATTCCATCATCACCCCACCGCTACCACCAGCTACGCCACCACCGATTGCAACGCCCACCTACTTCGAAGAAGTCGCCGCCATCGACCGCGCTAAGGCCGACGTAGACCAGGCTGAAGCGTTGATAACGGCCAAGCGTGAGGAGCTAGACTACCTCGCCCAGCTGCCTAACCTCGACCCGCTGGTGATGGAGCATGAGCAGGCAAAGCTAGCGGAGCTACAACGCAACCACACCGCTATGGTACGCGACTATCAGCTAGCCCTGGGTAAACGTTCAACGGCAGAGTATGAGCACTCGCGGGCGATGGCCATCGATATCAGTTCTAGAAATCGCGATCAGCTGAGCTACCAAAACCAATGGGCACAGTATGAACAGCGGTTGAGAGACCGTGACTATCAGATATCTACTACCCGGTTGAGACTAGATGAAATCGATACTGCGATCGCAACCCTGGCCGTTGTTCGTAGCCCTTACGCGGGAAGGATTCGGCGTATCAAGTGGCTGGGCCAGAGCGCTGACGGGATGCTTAGTGCTGAGATTACTCTTATGGTGCGCTCCAGCGCTGGCGCTGCCATGCCTGGACAGTTCGACGGAGTGCCTGGAGACACTGACGCAGCAGGCGATAGCGCAATCGTCGGAGATTGAAGCAATCAACCAACAATTAATCCTTACGGCTGAAAGACAGGATTATGCAGAGGCGCGGCAGTGGACGAACTATTTAACGTTGGACCCGATTCGGCTAGTGCAAAACGTGTTGGGAGGTGGGGATGTACAGCGGGATAGGATTGCGATCGCATCCCTTGAACTAGATACAGCAAACCTGATCCGACGGCGGGAGGCTGTGGCCGAGACGCTAACCCGTCAGGTGGTGGACCTGGTTCTGGATTATGAGCAGTTAGACCGACAGGCTGAGCTGATTGCATACCAGTTAGAAACTCATCGTTTAAGAGTGGCGGTGGCCGAGGCCCGATATCGGACAGGGCAGGGGGCGACGAGCAGCATGATTGGCATGTGGCAGCGGACGGAGGATCTAACAGTGCGATGTTCTGAAAAGAGAATTGGGCAAGCTCAAGTGGAACGAGAGCTTGAGGTTCTGACAGCCAATGAGGATATGGCAGCGACGAGGATTTCTTCCATTGATGGTAGTGGTGGTTGCGATCGCAATCGCACCTCTGATCCTCAATCAACTCCTGTTTCAGAACGTTGGTTCAATACCCTTGTCTGAAGTGGGCGCATCTTATCAGCTTGTTCCTGGTTCTATCCATGATGGCGATACCCTGCGTGTTACCGACGGTTCCCAGGAAATCAAGGCTCGCCTATGTGGCGTGGACGCGCCCGAGCTTGATATGCCTATGGGTGTAGAGGCGCGTGATCATCTGCGTAAGATTGTTGCTCAGGGAGACGGGACGATTGTTGTTGTTCCGATTGAAACAGACCGCTATGGCCGGCTGGTGGCTGAGTTGTTTATCCCCATTGAAGAAGATTGGGAGCTGCCGGTTAATGCTCAGATGGTGGCAGATGGGATGGCCTATCACTATGAGCAGTTTAGTAGTCGTTGTTTGCGACCTCAGCTGTTGGCGGATGTGGAAGCGGAGGCTAAGGCGAATGCGCTGGGGGTATGGGCGAATCCTGATGCGATGAAGCCTTGGGAATATCGGCAGCGTTATCCGAAGGGAACGGCTGGGGTGTAGTTGAGATCGCTCTGATTGGAGAAATTGAGGTGCGGGAGCGTTTGCGATCGCTAGTTGCCCAGGGTGATGGGTCTATTGGCGTTGTCGCTATTGAAAAAGACCGCTATGGGCGCACGGTGGCTGATTTGTTTGTCATGGTGGGTGAAGAAGAAGAGATTAATTTGAACTCTCAAATGGTGATGGATGGGATGGCCTATCACGATGAGAAGTATTCGGGCAGCTGCCCACAACCAGAAGTCCTTGAGAAGGCTGAGGCGATAGCTAAGGAGCAAGCAGCGGGTGTGTGGGCGAATCCTGGTGCTGAGAAGCCTTGGGCTTTTCGGAAACGATAGCTAGAGGAGCTGGCTGAGACTTTATGGTTGAGATCTTATCTGATTCATCGATGTTGATAGCTTTTTTCGAGTTATCTCGATGAATCATAGGGTTGATCGAGTACCATTCATATATTCCTGAAGACGTCTTTCAGACATGCCCAAGTCTTGGGCAATCATATTCAAGGGAAGGTCCATACGTAAGAGTAGAGTGACCAATTGTTTGATGTACTTATCTTGGGGATGAGAGTGAGAGAAGCTCGGGGACTGGCGGCGATGATTGTTATGTCTGCTCATAGGAGCAACACCTTTAGATATCAAGTAGTCACCTTGACCAGATTGCTTTGTGATTGGCATGCCCTCTGTGGGGGCCGGTGAACGCTCTTCCAAATGAGATGAGTTTGATGAGGCAAGGCTGACTTCTTCAGTTTTTACAGTGTTATTGATTTCCCTAAAGCATCCTCTACGCATTCGTTTGCGCTTTTTTTCGCCAGTATTTTCCCCATCGTTTTTTGAATTTTTCTTTGGTTGAGATGCTCCTCCTGGATAAGTCGTGAGGGATTCCTTTGGTATTCGATACGGATTGTCACCTATACTCACGGGAATACTCTTGGGAACATGTGGTTTAGAAATCGATGTACCTAAATCAAGGAGATCTCTAATTGACGTACCTTGTGCGCAGTTATGGTGATAACCTCTGTGCTTCTTTGTAAAGGTTGAGTTGGGTTTTCCTCGATTTACTCGATCTAGTATTCGTTCAGAGCTGGGTGGTCCCTCGATTGTTCGTGTGCTTTGAGGTTTAGATAGCTCAGGTGGGTGTGTGTTGCCTTTACCCGTATCTTTGGGACCTATACGAGCGTCTCTATATCCTATGTCAATTGCATTCGTAACTCTATCTAAGTGTTTATCATTCTTACTTTTCTTTGGAGGAGTCTTATCTTTCTTCTCCTCATGTTTTTTGGACTGTGCTTGTTTACTGCTGCGAGAAGCTTTTCTATGTCTTCTATTATTCATTTTATGAGTAAATCTTAGTAAAACACTATGATTTGCAATAAAACTGCTGATATTAAAGCTATGAAAGCAACTATCCCCAAAAGGCTGAAACGGGTTACCGTCACCCATTTTACAGTTTTATTGTTAGTAATCTTGTTTCCCCGAAGCGCGACAGCATAAAACATTGCATGTTCTATGAGGAAATCATTTTTAGAAATATATTCTTGAAAATCATCAAATAAAAAATCCACTACATTTTTTGGCCCAGGTTCATAGTATTTCTGTAAGCCCACAACTGCGAGAATACTGAACAAAGCTACTATTAATAGTAGAAAGATCACTACACTCACAACATATATCAATGCCAGAATTGCTTTTGGCACACTTGCTTGCCCTAAGAGAGCTTGAATTTTATTGAGAAAATCGAGATTAAATAGGATAGATCCTAATAAAACTGTAATGAAGGTTAGGTAAAACTCAGATACCCTTCGAAGGCCTTCCTTGCGCTTTACCTCTCTGTCGTATAACTCCTTACAATAATCTAAACGCATCTGAGACAACTCTATCTGCTCTGTCTCTGTAGGTCTTTTAGAAATTGGCCAATAATCCATATTTTGGGATGCGACGTCTTTGTAACACTGTTCAAACAGTATTCAAGAAGTGCACTCCATGTAAATATGTCTAAGCCATATAAGTCTTACACAATTGAATCTGCAATCAGCAGTACCCTTTCGGGGTATATTGTCTGGGGTTTCTATGCTAACTGCTTACTCATGCAAGGTTTAATTGAGTACGAGCTGATTTAGGCCAATTAATCAGACTAGCTGCGATTTTTCTGACCTATTTCTCTAATGATGTGAGTCTTCGTTCCATCAACACCATTCCATCTGAATCAGATTTTTAAATACGGTCCAATTCCTTCCTTAGACACATCGCTAGGAGTATGTCCAGTTTTGGTTGCAAACTGACGAGTCAACGCTTGCGCTATCGCACCATCCTTCATCTAGCAACCTCGGCTGTCACGAAATTCATGACATTCAGACTTAAGCACCCTTTCATTTTATTCGTGATCAGTAAAGATCACGAATAAAATGAAAGGGTGCTCTGATATTGCGATCGCAACCCCCACATCCACTCAATGCCCAAGCGCAACCGCCAAGGCAAAGCCTCCATCCTCGAACTACCGCAGCTGCTGGCGCTGTGGGATGAGCTGATTCATCCCTATGGCTTGATAACCCAGATCGCCTACTTTACAGCGGCCCGCATTGATGAAGCCTGTTTGCTCGATGGATCTGATGTCGTCAGTGGTGAAATCTTTTATCGAGGAGAGAATACAAAAACGGGTGAACCTCGCTCAGTCAAGATTGTAGAGCCACTAAATAAGATTTTAGGACGGCATGTAATTCCGACCACTGGCCCCATCTTTCCAGCGCTGCGGCAAACCAAAGACCGGTGGATCTTAGTGCGTAAGAAAGTGCAAGGTTCCATGGTTACCCTACGGGCTGACGATGGCCAACCCCTACGGCAGTTTGTACCGGCGCGGCAGCACATCAGCACCCGTGCGGTGGATCAGCGGGTGAGAAAAGCCTGTACTCAACTGGGGTATCAAGGGGTGAGCACCCATACTTTTCGCCGTTCCTACCTCACTTATTTATATAGAGATGTGAGTATGAGTCTGAAGGAAATTCAGCAGATATCGGGTCACCGGACCCAGGCGGCGCTGGAGGAATATTTGGATATCAGTCGTGAGGATGCCAATCGGAAGCTGATGGAGCACTGGGTCAAGGTTGCTTTAGAGGTGTGAGCTGTTAACAGTGCTGCCGGACCTGTGTTAACAGTTAACCAACTGGGCAATCTAGCGGTTAACTGTTAACAGCATTTGCCATGGCTCCCAGTCCATTATTCGCCGCTAGAATTCCAGCTGATTTGAATGACCGGGTGGGTGCCCATATCGAGCAAACCGGCGCATCGAAAGCAGAGCTATTGATCGAAGCGCTGGAGGTGTATTTGAATCGGTTGGAGGGCGGGGCCGAGGTGGCAGCGTTGCGTCAGCAGGTTATAGAGTTAGAGGCTCGGTTTACGGCGTTGGAAGAGGCGGTGATTGGGGATGTGGGTCAGCCGCTGGCAGTGGTGGAAATGCCGCGAGTGAGAAAGGTTGGGGCATTGCAGTATGGGCAGTCGTAAATGCAATGGTGTGCTTTACCCCCCCTTTCACCCTAATGTTACGAGGCAATAAACTCTGCGTCTTTTTTCTGGTGAATATGAGCTATGTGCTTTTTGACAGTATTTACAGTGATGAATAGTTTCTGTGAGATTGCTTGATATGACAATCCTAAAGACTTAAGCATCCAGACTTCAGATTCTCTGGGAGTCAGACCATACCTTATCGTGTCCAAGCTAGCTTGTGCCTGAACGTATTTCTCCCAATTCTCTGTGACAAGCAGAATCATTTTTTCAAGCTGTCCTGGAATTTCAATTTTATACAGTCTCAGGTGAAACCCTTGAAACGGTTGGCAGCAAGCTCCAGAGAACGTTTCTGTATCAAGCTCTTCAAATACTGTAGTTATTGATTGTCTAATTTCATCCAGGATAACTTCTGGAGATTGACCATAGATCTTTGACAGCTGATCGAGGACATGCCGAGACTGCTCATTAAAATGACTAACTTGTCCATGTCTGTTGAACAAGAAAATGCCGCTCTCAATACTTTCAAATTGTGAGAGCTCACTTTTGCTAATACGTTCCGACTCATATTCAATTGAGCTTATGGTCGTTGAGATATTCAGTGAAGAGTCTTTTTGAGATATTCCCAATTTTTCTCTGACACTATTTTTTAGTTTACCTAAACGACTATCCGTAAAATTATAACGCTGAAGTTTCTCTTCTAAATTGAAAAGGAATTTTTCTCCTTCTTCAGTTGAAGGAGTTATTGGTGAACTACCGAGATACGCCAAAGTGGTACTGACCGGTTTACCGTTTTTCCTCTCACTTTTGCAGAGGTAGCAATAAAAAGTTTTTTTCCTTTGCTTCCAACGGATATACATTAGAACTTGCTCGAGCCAGAAATAGTGCGATTATCATCATTGTAGTGTCCAAATTTTACTATATTTAGACACTACACAACAGTGCTTAAAATACATGTAGCCAATGATTTCACTGGAGCAACGCATACAAGTGGGGTACTGCATGGGGTGATCGCTCCGGAGTCAAAGACTAAGTTGGATGATTCTTTGGTTCAGCTGAGTTTCAATCACCTCCGAAATTTGATTCAAAACTTCTGAGCATATTTTTCATAATTTGCTTGCAGTTGAACTGAATTTGAAAATATAGGATTACCCTGACGGGTACTTATAAATCAATATGGTTTTGAATAACATGTATTCAATGATTCATTATCGAATTCCGATAAATGTAGCTGTTCGACAATTGATCTCATTCGATTTATCTTTTCTTAGGCTAATGCTCAAATGGAGTGGTAGTTTTTGTTATTGAAATATCGAATTTCAATTTAGACGGCAATTTATGCGTTGATTCATTCGACAAAGAAAGTGACTACGCAGTCTTTTTGGGAGAGAATTTTGCGGTTCTTGCACCGAAAGTCGATGACTATTCTGAGTCGAGCCTTCCTTAGTCAGAGAACCAATTTAGATGGCACTGGCCCTGCAATACGACGGAAGACAATCGCATACCTATCCATAAGGAGAACTATGAAATCCATAAGTGATGGTTCTTGGTTCACAGATTATTTTGTGTCTACAGACTATCTTGGACGCGTATCTTGCTTCTATATCAAGGTATGAGCCGTATCTTCAGTGCCCTATAACCTCCTATTTCTTAAATTTCTGATCAGTTTGATCTGATAGCTCTTGCGAAGGCTACCTATCATGGCAATTGTTTGTGCGAAAAATTTTCTTGGTCTTTAAGTATGGCGAAAGGGAAACTAAAGGTACCTACAGTAATAGAAGAACTTATTCTTACCATACTTGTGGGTCAGCGTGAATTATACGGATTGCAAATTAGTGAGGCTATTGAAAGTGCTACGACCGAGAAAAAAATAATAAGCTTTGGCTCTCTGTATCCGGCTCTTAGAAGGTTAGAACAGCGTGGATTATTAGAGTCTAGGTGGGAAAATGATACCGATGCTGAAAGAGGAGGCGCGAGGCGCAGATACTATAAAATCACAGAAGATGGCAAAGCTCTCCTGAGTGAAGCTCAAGACATGAGAAACCATTTAAGGAATTGGACTCCCTCCTTGGCATAGTCACGTAATATGTGAATGAGTAGTATTAGAAGTTTTACTTTGTTGGTTATTTAGTTTCTTTTCCAGATTGCTTGAATTATGGGAATAAAGCGTTCAACGAAACAGATTCTTACAAAGCATGAGATCAGTAAGATACTGTCTAGAACAAAGCGTGAGTGCTTGCAAACCCCAAATTTCTGAGGGAAGCTCATATATCCACCATACTTTTCTAGGAAATCTCCAAGCACATCCTCAACAAGGACCAGCGTGGATTCACACTGCTCTTTATTTATTCGTTGCTGTATACAGACTCTAACGGAACTTATATATTCCCGATGTAAGTTTTTAATCAAAGCCTGAAAAGCCAAATTAGTGCCAGCTTTTGCTAGCTGCTCTAGAAACCATACAAGCACTTAGATCGCCTCTACAAAACTCAATGGATTGCAAATCACAGGTAGCTCCCCATAAAATTTATATATCGATTTTTTTTGATTGTCAATAATCGATATATGATGCATCTTGCCTATAATAAATTCTGGCTCTGATAAAAATGTCAGACGCTGTCACCATGGGAGTTATTGTTTGTACTGCCCTTAGTCCAGGGGGGCACTGGATCCGAAGTATTCAATAGCAGTATTTGCTAGCTCAAGCTTATCCAAACTTATCCATCATGGCCTGAGCCCGCTTCCGATTCGCTAGCTGCTGCCGATAGGTGTTCTTCTCCTCTGCCTTTTCCATGACCTGGGCCATTGCCCCTGGATTGGTCTCTATATACTCAAACATCGACTCAATCAGCACCTCACGGCTAATGCCGTTCTCCTTGCAATGCTGATGCAGCCGATTGATTAACCCCACCTCCAGCCGGAAGGTACTACGCTTTACCTTTAGATCTTTGAGTGGTGTCTCAGTTTCAATATGTCTAGATGTCAATGTGTCTGCTCCAGGCTCCGAGACATCAACATGTCCTGGATTCGATATGTCTTCACTTACTGCAGGCCTTAAAAAATCAGGATTTTCGGGTTCTATATGTCTAGGACTCTGTATGTCTGTACTCTTTTGGCCAACCTGATTGCTACGAGGACTAACCTTGGGCCGTTGTCGATTTTTAAGTCTGCTCAAGGCGTCACTCATTGCTCAGAGCCTCCGTGATTTGTTCAAAAGGGTACTGCAAATCGGGCTGTCCGATGTCCGATAGTAGCTTGCCAGTGCGGATGGCGTTTTTGTATTTCTCCGATTCGCGAATGGAGGCGAGTACGGGGACATCGCCTGCGAACTCTTTCATGGCAGCGACGTTCTCGCGGCTTTCTTTGGTTTGGGTATTGCCCACCCAGCGATCGCGAAATGGAACGATACCTAATACCTGACCATTAAATGCTTCGATGTCAGCCTGTTCATCGAGGAACGCCAAAGTTTCTACCAGTGAATTAACGCCTTTAACGTTGGCTTCGACGGGGATAAGGACATGGTTAGATGCGCCAGCGGCGGTAAGGCTGATTTGCGATCGCGATGGCTGCACATCGATCAACGTGTAGTCAAAGAGATCAGCTATATCCTTAAGACAGCGCCGCAGGGCAAAGGCCCCGGCCCCGCTGCTGCTCAATCGGTCAGACACTTTGAATAGTCCCGTATCCGCTGGAACGATAAATAAGTTTTCGTATTGGGTCTCGTAGATGCCGTCTTCGATAGTGACCTCACGGGTGAGCACTTCAAACAGACTAGGCTCATCGGCTTGGACTTCATGATTGAGATAAAACGTCAGATTGGCTTGAGGGTCAGCATCGACCACTAATACTTTTTTGCCTTGCTTCGCTAGCAGTAACGCAGTGAAAAAAATCGTGGTGGTCTTACCCTGGCCACCGGATAGAGAAATCGCAGAGCAGGTTTTCATGGACTCGTCTCCAACGTGTTGACATCAAGATAAGTGCATCTGTTCTATCGGTCAATATGTCTATGTGTCTCTAGTTAAATATGTCTTGACATATATATGCCTTTAAATTAAATCATAATAAGCTAAAAAATAGATTGGGCTCATTATAGTGAAGTCATTGAATTATATGGCTGTTGTCTGATGTGTCTCAATGTTTATATGTCTACACTCCTTGTGTGACTCCGCTATTTTGTATGCCTTAGATTAAATATGTCTAAGAGTCTATATGTCTTTAGGTTGCGATTTTGAGTGGTCGATATGTCTTGACATATATGTGTCTAGGTATCGCAACTCCAAGATGTCTAGCTATATTTAGTCAGGTTTTTCTTCTTTAATGGTGAGTTCAATTTCACCTCGGCCAATAGCTTCTAAAAGTTCTGATCGGCTCTTGTAACCATGCTTGTCTGCTAAGGCTTTTAGGCCATCCCAGGCGGTGGGGCCAAGGGTGACGCTGTGCTGTGATTTGATTTCGTCGCGATCGGCGGGAATCCCGCGCTGTCTGGGCATAAGCATGGTGAGCGGTGTCCTTAGATCGTAATTGGTAACGAAGTTGTATAAGAGTACCTGCTTTTATCGCTTATGTGACAAAGGTTAAATGCATATACCTGCTTTCATTGATTAGGTGTCATGAAAGGATTTGCGATAGCGATAGCGCTGACTTGTCAGTTCGCAAAACAGCTCAATTGGAGTCTAGTAATCACTGCTGCGTTTTTGATCGGCTGCTCCAACGGTAGCCAGGTCAGTTTGCTTAGTGAACCTGCCGAAGCAGTCGCGCCCTCTGCGGTACCGCCAGCGGGTTTAGAACCCTATGGCCTGGACGGTACGCTCAACGAATCCGAAATTAAGGCATTGCTATACCTGCAATTCCCTCAGAGCTATGAAGCCATTTCCGAGCGATTTGGTTTTCCGGCTTATCGGGACAATAATGCCGACTATTACAAGCTGCCCAATGAGCGTTGGGTTGCTATTTATTACAGCGGCTATACCGCTACTGGATATCGATTTAGTGATTCTGGAAATTAGAGGTAATCTATGGTTAGAGCGTCCCCCTATGCACGGATGAAACTGCAGGAGCTAAAACGCCGAGTCAAACAATCATGGAACACTCTCAACACCTGGAAAGATGGTGTGGTGCTTCAGCCTGAAAACTTTGACAAGGATACAAAGCGTTTTGGCGACCGCCGCTATAAGAAAACCTGGGCCAAGGCCCTTGCCTATTTTGAGGCCGTCAACGCCTATGAAGGGTGCCTTGATGCCTACATGCTGATTTTGCACGATTTCAATTTCACTGCTGATCGCTGGGACTATGAATATCGGCATGAAATCTTAGATGCCTTTTTGATGTATCCCGATGGTTTGGAGATTATCAAACAAGGTCTAGAACAGCTGTTCTCAGCGGACTTTGCCCCTAACGAGAGAGACGAGGCCCATGGGTTTTTCAAAATGGTGGAAGAGCGAGAAGGAGAACGTCGAACCATCGGAAGCCCAGATGGATCTACTTGGCGACTCCCAGTTACTGCCACCGCAGCGTGAACGGGTAACCGGCGCGATTGTTTTTAAGCGCTTCACTCAGACAATCAAAGATAATGGCGGTAGCCCTCAGTCTTACAGAAACGCGGTAGTTGAGGAGACGAAAGAGCTGTTTGACTGCACTGTTCCTGAACTGTACAAAATGACGGGCGGGAAGATTCGTGCTCGCTCGTCGTTGCCTCAGGCTGCTCAGGAAGCTTACATGGTGAATGAGTCGTTATCGGCGAATGAGCTGGAGCGGATGGAGGGCACCATTGGCGGTGAAACCCAGGAAGAGGTGGATGCGCGGATTCTTGGTGTGGTTAGGGAGCAGTCGAAGCAGACGCGGAAATGGTTGCCTTGGTAGGCGATTGGGGTTTGAAATGCTCCGCTGGAGCGATTTGCGATCGCAACTCCCTAATGAAGTAATCTACGTAGCTGCATCACCGTTGCCGCTACCCTAAGCTTATAACTGGTACTAACTTGGCCCTGGTCAGCGCTGGGGCTTTTTGCTGCGCCGTAGTCGGGACGATTTAAGAGGCGCTACTCAAGCTATTGAGCCGCTCCGTATTCTCGATGACCTGGGGTGTCAGGCGTTCAGTCATCTGGAGTAGCCGTGCGATCGCATTATCCGTCTGAGTCTGTCGCTCCGCGATTTCAGCTTGCCGTTCCGCGAGAGCTGCGATTGTACTATCCGTTTGATTCTGCCGTTCGATTAGGTTTGCGATCGCAGCCGTATTTGCCTCTTGCTGTTCAGCGATGCGTTCTAGTGTGGCCTGTAGTGCTTCACTCATGGGGCGACGTCATCCAGTTCTGTCTAAGGCTATCACCCTGAGATTAAATCGCCTTCAATTTCATGTGAGTTGAGTATCAAGTTTAATAACGAGTACCAACGCAGCCCTAGACGTTGCCCGCAGAACTATCTCCACCCAACAGATTGAACCACCACAGCTGCCCAAGTCTACCCGTAGTAAGCAGCGCGTCAAGCCAAGCTTGCAGCCTCTGTTAGTCAACGTTCGTAGCATCGCAACAGCGCTCAAACTCCGGCTACAAGTCCGCTTGACACTGCGTTATCCCAACTAACCAACGCTTTGCCATTGGGTGGATGGGGCGCGTTGCGTTGGTTTAGCTTATGCGTTCTGTTCCATTTGAGTTTGTTAGTCAGCTAGCGGCTGAGTTTGGCACGGTCGAGTGCTGCTGGCGCGAGTCTGAGCGCTCGTTTACGGGC
>ERZ1740059.1081-NODE-1081-length-13901-cov-6.734797_pt1 | contig 13901 bp, 9 predicted proteins | sample MGYA00581744_ERZ1740059 | MGnify/ENA primary metagenome ERZ1740059 (study PRJEB43018, sample SAMN04849738) | marine metagenome | isolation source: floating plastic debris | place: Pacific Ocean | collected 2008-08-28 | study: EMG produced TPA metagenomics... | reverse complement strand
GGCCTCAGGGGCGCGAGGTCCTCCGCTTCCGCATCGAGCGGCGCGCCCCCGCGCGTGGGCTGCTCGTCGACGTGGGGACCCCCGACGGACGCTGGCGACGGCTTCGGGCCCTGCCCTCGGGTGAGGTCTTCCTCGTCGACACCACCGTTGGCCTCGCCGAGGTGCGGGTCGGGGTGGAAGATTGATTTCGCGCGGTGAGCTGCGGCATGGTCGCCGCTGCCGCCGATGAGCGACCCGGAGACCAGCGCCACGAGTGAGGCGCCCCGCTCCTTCGAGGAGGTGGTGGGACGCCTCGAGGACGTCGTCGCGACGCTCGAAGAAGGCGACCAGCCTCTCGAGCGCTCGCTGGCGATGTTCGAGGAGGGCATTCGGCTCGTGCGCGAGGGGGCTCGGCAGCTCGACGCGGCCGAGGCCCGGGTCGAGCGGCTCCTCGCCGCGTCCCGGAGCGGTGAGCTGGACACGGAGCCTCTCGGAGGCGTGGACGACGAACCATGAGCGAGCTTCTTCAGGTCCCGACGCATTTCGAGGACATCGCGGCGCTCTCGGAGGGCCTGGCCGATCGCATCGAGCCGGACCGGCTCATCCTCTACGGGCCGCGTTCCTACACCGAAGGCGATCGCATTCCGTTCGCCGTCTACCTCCTCGACGGCAACCCGGCCCTCGAGGGCACGGGGCAGGTGGCCGTCGCCGTGGACGGCGGTGAGGACCGGGCCGCCGAGACCCGCTTCGACATCGTGCTCGAGGATCTCGCCTTCGATGCGCGCTCGGAGGTCATCGTCGAGCGCATCCTGCTCGGGCGGAGCTCCCTCACCGGCGAGGCCTCGGGCGTGGTCCCCGTGGACGAGGTGCCGTCGGATGACGTTGCGGAAGTGGTCGTCGCGGACGACGTTTCGGTGGACCTCACGTCGGCGGCGGACGCAGAGGCAGCGCCGGCGGAGGCCTCGCCTCCCGCGCTTCCCGGCGACGGAGCGGTGGACCTCGTCCCGGACGAGATGCCGGCCTCGGGCGCGGCGCCAGCCCTCGACGCGCCGGCGCTGAGCGACGGCGTGCTCCGGCGGCCCATGCATCCGCCGGCCTGGACGCCGGCTCCAGGGGCCGCCCCTGCGCCCGGGCCCTCGACGGGGGCCTTCAGCCATGCCGCCGGGCCGCTCCCCGTGCCCAGCGCGCCTCCCTTTCCGGAGCTCGCCCCCGAGGAGCGCGTCGCGCCCGCACCGCGGCCGGGAGACGAGATGCCCACGCCCTCGCTCGTCGCTGCCGCGGAGCCCGCCGCCGCCGCGGCGCCGATGGACGCCACACCCGCGCCCGCCGACGCCGCGGAGCCGCCAGAGGAGGCGGAGCGAGACGACCCCACGCCCGTGGACGTCGCCCTCGTCGCCCACGGCGAAGCGGAGGACACCCCGTGAGCCGTCATCGCTCCGGCCTCGCCCCGTCCCGTCCCGTCCCGTCCCGAGTGAATGCGGCGCCGCGCTCCCGCGTCCGCTGCGCACGGCCTCCGATGCAGAAGCTCCTACCCGCTGCCCTCGCCTTCGCCTTCGTCCTCGCCCCGGCGGGGCTCGTCCACGCGGACGCGCTCGTCGTGGTGCAGGTGCGGGCGCCGGACGGGCGCCCCGTGGACGGTCGCGTGGTCCTTCAGGGCCCGGCGGGCGAGCATGCCTGCACCACCCGCCAGGGCGAGTGCCGCATCGAGGGGGTGCCCGGCGGGCGCTACACGGCGCGCTTCGAGCCCCGAGAGGGCGAGGCCCCGGCCCCGACGCGGGTGGTGGTGCCGCCCGAGGGTCGCGTCGTGCTCAACGTGGCCGCTCGCTGAGCTCCCCAGGGGCATCGCCGTCGACGCATCGACCCCGCCGGCGCTGAGCCGCCGGGCCGGAGGCCGTCCACTGGAAGGCCGGTGTTGCCGCGGACGATCGTGACGGGGCGAGCCGCCCCGCGCCACGCAGCGGGCGGTGCGCACGCGCCGTCGTGGACCTGCGGAGAGCGATCCGGTATGGACACCGGACCTTGCTCCCGCGCGGCGCGGGACCCTCGAGGAGCTCAGTCACTCATGCTTCGGCTTGTTCGCTTCGGCCTCGCAGCCGTTCTTCTCTCTTCCCTTCAAGGCCCCGCGCTCGTCGCGGCTCAGTTCGACGACGAGTTCGAGGACGAGTTCTCCGAGCCGGCTCCGGAGCCCGAGCCCGCGCCGGAGCCGGCCCCGGAGCCCGAGCCGGCACCGGCGGAGGCCCAGGAGGACGACCCCTTCGCCGAGGATTTCGAGGCCGAGGACGAGGAGGAGGACCCCTTCGCGACCGACGCGTCCGAGGACGAGGACCCCTTCGTCGACGATGACGCCGCCGGGACTCGCCGCCCGGCCGCCGGAGAGGCCGAAGACGCCCGTCGCCAGCGACTCTTCCTGGCCCACAACACCTACCTGGGCTCCACCGGTGGCTGGCGCGTCGTGGACGCCAGCTCGGGCCCCGTCGGCAGCTTCCGCCTGCAGCTCGGCTTCGAGTACTTCCGTACCGAGAACTTCATCGCGCCCGGCGACGTGACCGAGCACACGGGCGGGAGCTTCGCGCTCAGCTGGACCGTCTGGGACTACCTCGAGGTCTTCGCGTCGCTGCAGAGCTATGCGAACCGCAACACGACCAGCGACCCGCAGCTCTTCCAGGTGCTCGGGGACACGCGCTTCGGTTTGAAGGGCTTCTACCCCGTCACCGACGTGATCGGCCTCGGCGCGGACCTCGAGATGATCTTCCTCAACCAGGTGGGGAGCATCGGCCTCGACAACGTCAGCGCGGCCCTGCGCGCGGCCTTCACGGCGGACATGCGGGCCCGGCCGAACCCCGTCCCCTTCATCTTCCGCTTCAACTTCCAGTACCTCTTCGACAACTCGGCGCGGCTCATCCGCGGCACCGAGAACGCGCGCTTCGACGAGCTCTTGGACCCGGCGCTCGACCCCAGCACCGGCGACCCCTCGATGCAGCTGGAGGACCGGCACCTCATCACGCCGGTGGAGCGCTACTCCCTGACCATCAGCCGCGTGGACATGGCCACCCTCTCCTTCGGTGTGGAGATTCCCCTCGCCTTCGGCCCGGAGAAGAACTGGCGCCTCCACCCGCTTCTCGAGTGGAGCTTGGGCATCCCGGTCAACCGGCAGGACTACACCTGCCTGAGCACCACCTTCACCATCGGTCCCGACGGCACGCCCATCCCCGACCCCACGGGGCGCGCGGACGGGGAGGACAGCTGCCTCAACGACGAGGGGCTCTCGGTCTACCCGATGGACCTCACGCTGGGCTTCCGCTTTCTCACGCCGCTGAGCGGCCTGAGCTTCGCCTTCGCGGCCGACATCGGCCTCACCGGCACGCGTCGCGCGGACCTCGTGCGCGAGCTCCCGCTGAACAACCCCTACAACATCTACTTCGGCATCAGCTACGCCTACGACACGGCGGCCCCAACGGAGCCCGAGATCCAGGAGGTCGAGCGCCGCGTGGAGGTGCCCGTGCTTCCGCCCATGCGCGGCCGGCTCTCCGGCACCGTCACGACCGAGGGCAGCGGCTCGCCGGTCGCGGGCGCCACGCTCCGCTTCCCGGGTCGCGGCGTCAGCGCGATCCTCAGCGGCGACGACGGCGCCTACACGAGCTTCCTGCTCGAGCCGGGCGAGGTCGCGGTGGAGGTGAGCCACCCGCGCCACGAGACGCGGACCTGTACCGCGACGATCCCCGACGCACCGGACGAGCCAGAGCCCGCGCTCGCGGACGGTTCCGAGGGCGACGGCTTCGGCGAGGGCGAGGGCGAGGGCGATGCGTTCGCGGAGCCCGCCGAGGCCGCCACGCCGACCTTCGAGGACCGCGAGGTCACCGTGTCGCTCGACTGCGCGCTCGTCGCGAAGCCCGACGAGGGCACCATCGACGGCCGCGTCACCAGCGCCGATGGCGACGCCGTGCCGAGCGCCCGCATCGAGCTCGCGGGACCGACCCGACAGACTCTCACGAGCGACGCGCAGGGCCGCTTCCGCGTCGAGGACATCCGTCCGGGCACCTACACCGCGCGCGTCGAGGCCGAGGGCTACCTCATCAAGCTGGACACGATCCAGGTCGGCTCCGAGGGCGACACGCTGGCGAGCCTCGTGCTCATCCCGCGTCCTGCCCGGGCCCAGGTGCAGGTGCAGCGCACGGCCATCCGCATTCGGCGTCGCATCAACTTCGCGACCGGGAGCGCGGAGATCCTCGACAACAGCCTCCCGCTGATGAACGAGATCGCCGACGTGCTTCTCCGAAACCCGGACATTCGCCTCGTGCAGATCCAGGGCCACACGGACGACCGGGGCAACGCCTCCGCCAACCGGCGCCTCTCGCAGGCGCGTGCGGACGCGGTGCGCGCGTGGCTCATCGCCCATGGCGTCGAGGCAAGCCGCCTCGAGGCCCGTGGATACGGTCCGGACTCGCCGCTCGTGCCGAACATCACGCCGGCCAACCGGGCACGGAACCGCCGCGTGCAGTTCGTCATCCGCGAGCGGACGGCTCCCACGGAGTGAGCGCGGGCGGCCCGGGGCCGCCCGTCCGAGCGACGCTCGACGCGTCGGGGCGAGCGGGGCACGCTGCGGTGTGCTCCGCCGCCTCGCGTTCGCCTCCGCCGCCCTGCTCGTTGCCCTCGCGTCGGCTCCCGTGCGCGCGACCACCGTGGAGGCCTACGACCTCGCCGGGCTGAAGCGGAGCGCGGTGCGCGTCGCTCTCGTGCGCGCCGGAGAGCCCGTCGCGCGGCGGGACGCCCGCGGGCGTATCGTCACCGACGTTCCCCTCCTCGTCGAAGACGGCATCGTCGGCGGGACGGCCCCCTTCGTGCTCACGGTCTTCGGCGGACGGCTCGGAGACGTCGGCATGGTGACCGTCGGCGAGCCCCGCCTGGACGCCGGTCGACGCTACGTCGTCTTTGCCCGCGCCTGGAACGACGCGGGAACGCCGCGCTTTCGGCCCGTCGGCATGAGCCAGGGCGTGCTCCCCGTCGACGGCGATGCGGGAGGGGCGGAGGTCCGTCCCGGCGGCGGCGGGCTCACACTCGTACCCTCCGGGGCGCGACCGGCCGTCGCGTCGCCGGAGCCCCTCGAGACCTTCCTCGTCCGTCTCGGCCGCTGCCGAGCGCCGCCGTGCCCGCGGCCTCCGGTGACGTCGCGCCTTGACCCTCGTTCGCCGCTACGGCTACTCACGGCGCCCATGGGGTACTCGCGACTCAGGAAGGCGCTCGGGGCATCGGCGCTGGTCCTCGCCACGCTCGCCGCGCCCGCGCTCTTCGGCTGCGACCTCACGAAGCTGACGGCGAACTCGACCTCCAAGCTCTTCGCGCGGGCCTCCCCGGCCTTCGAGCAGCATTGGGACGTGGAGCTGGCGGGCGAGGCCGTGCCGGCCAACATCATGCAGATGGAGGGGCTCCTCCGGATCATTCCAGAGAACTCGATCATCGTGATGAACGCGGTGCGTCTCTACGACGCTTACGCCTTCGGCTGGATCGAGGACGAGCTCGAGGAGGCGCAGCGCGAAGGCGACTACGCGCGGGCCGACGCGCTGGGTCGCCGAGCACGGTACATGTACCGGCGCGCCCTCGACCTCTGCCTGCACCGCATCCGCTACGAGACCGAGGGCTACGACGCGGCCTATGAGGGCGGCGTGGAGGCTTTCGCGGCCTGGCTCGACGGCACCTTCGACGAGCGCGAGCACGCCGATCTGCTGCTCTGGACCGGCTACAGCTGGGGCTCGTACATCAACGCGAGCAAGGACGACATGGTCGCCGTCGCGGACCTGCCCTTCGCCGAGGCGCTGGTGGAGCGCTCCGTGGCGCTCGACGAGGCCCACCAGCACGGGGCGGGGCTCACCTTCCTGGCGGTGGTAGCGACCAACGCCCTCGGCGCGGACCTCGACGAGGCCGAGGCGGCCTGGGCCCGCGCCCTCGAGGTCACCGAGCGCAAGAACCTCCTCACGCTCGTCAACTACGCCCGGCACTACCTCACGAAGCGCGGCGAGCGTCAGCTCTACATCGACACGCTGCGCGAGGTGCTCGAGGCCGGCGACGTGCTCCCGGAGGCCCGGCTCACGAACATGCTCGCGAAGCGGCGCGCCCGTCGCTACTTGCTGGAGACCGACGAGCGCTTCCCCCAGTGAGACGCGCAGACGCCTGCGAAGCGCCTCAGTGAATACGCCGGGACCCCTCATCGTCGGGTCCCCGCAGACCAAGGCACATCGATGAACCGATTCAAGACGAGCTGGCTGGCCCTCGGCATCCTGGTATTTCTCGCGCCCGCGGCGCCGCCGAGCGCCGGGGCGCAGGGGGCGACGGAGCTGCGCATCGCCACCGTGGCGCCCGAGGGCTCCCCCTGGATGCGCGTCTTCCGGGCCTGGGATCAGGAGCTGCGGCAACGCACGAACGGCCAGCTGGGCCTCCGCTTCTACGCGGGAGGCGCCCAGGGCCAGGAGCCCGACTACATCGACAAGATGCGCGCGGGCCAGCTGGATGGCGCGGCGGTCACGAGCACGGGCCTCGGGCAGATCGTGCGACCGGTGCTCGTGCTCAGCGTGCCCGGCGTCTTCGAGAGCTACGCGCAGATCGACCGCGCACGGCGCCGCCTCGCTTCGCAGTTCGAGGGTCAGTTCGACAGCAACGGCTACACGCTCCTCGGCTGGGGAGACGTGGGCAAGGCCCGGCTTTTCTCCACGGAGCGCATCGAGCGGCCTTCGGAGCTCCGGCAGCGCCGTCCGTGGGTGCCTCGGACCGACGCGGTCTTCGCGGAGATGCTCGACGTGGTGGGTGCGACGCCGCAGCGCCTCGGCATCCCCGAGGTCTACCCCGCGCTGCAGACCCGGCGCATCGACACGGTGCCGGCCTCCGCCATCGCCGCCGTCTCGCTCCAGTGGTACACGCGGCTCCGCTACTACTCGCAGCAGAATAGCGGCGTGCTCATCGGCGCCACGATCCTGAAGAAGGAGAAGTTCGAGGCGCTCCCGGAGGACCAGCGCACCGCGCTCATGGAGACGAGCCAGCGCGCGCATCGCCTGCTGCAGCGGGCCATCCGCCGCGAAGACGAGCGCTCGCTCACCGTGCTCCAGCGTCGCCTCGAGGCCGTGGACACCAGCCCCCATCAGGCCGAGTGGGACCAGGTGCAGGATCAGACGCGGGACCGGCTCGCCGGACGCCTCTACCCGCGCGCGCTCCTGAACCGCGTCATCAGCGCCGCCGGCGATCCCTGAGGCCTCGGCGCGGCGCTGACCCCGCGCTTCGGCCTCGGCCCGTGGGGCCTGCACCGCCCGCTGCCCCCTCTGTCGCCGGCCTGCGCGCGCGGCGGTACACCTCCCGGACTCGCGCCGCCCCGACCCCGGCGCGAGGCCCCTCCCCGTGAACCTCCTCCGCGCTTTCGACCGGAACCTCGCCCGCGGCGAGGCGGCGCTCGCGACCCTCGTCCTGCTCTCCCTGGTGGTCGTCGCCTCGGTGCAGGCCGCGCTCTGGAATCTCGCCAACGGGGGGGCGCTCTGGGCGAGCGACGCGCTCCAGGCGCTCTCCTGGGGCGACGCCTTCCTCGAGAAGGCGACGCTCTGGGTCGCCATGTTCGGCGCGAGCCTCGCGACCTTTCACGGCAAGCACATCGGCATCGACGTCCTGCAGCGGGTCGCCGCGCCGAAGCAGCGCGCCTTCATGCGCGGCGTCTCGAGCGTCTTCGCCGGCGTCACCTGTCTGCTCTTCGCGCGCGTCGTCTTGAGCGCGCTCCTCGCGAAGTCCGCGCGCATCCCCGCCGAGTACGGCGTCTTCGACGCGGACTTCAACACGGTGCACATCTGCCTCGGGACGGCCGAGGCCATCGCCGACGCGGGCTACACGCGGCCGGACCTCTTCTGCGGCCTTCGGTCCTTCCTCGAGGCCCTGGGCCTGACCGTCAACACGCCGGAGCGGGCCATGGACCTACTCATGCCCGCGCTCTTCCTGGTGATCGGCGTGCGCTTCGTGGCCTACGGTATCGGCGCCTTCGGGCGGATCGGCACCGGCGGCATCACCGAGGGCGAGGGCGAGCACCCGGGCGACGAGACATCCGCGGGGGAGGGCGCCTGATGGACGTCTTCGTCCTGCTGGCGCTGCTGGCCCTCGCGCTCCTCGGCGTGCCTCTCCTCGCCATCTTCGCGGCCGCGGCGATGCTGCTCTTCGCGCAGCTCGAGGACACGTCCATCACCGGCGCCGCCGCGGACATCTTCAGCGAGAAGTTCGCCGAGTCGCCGCTCCTCGTGACCATCCCGCTCTTCACCTTTGCCGGCTATCTCATGGCCGAGAGCGGCACGCCGCAGCGCCTCGTACGCGTGAGCCGGGCCTTCTTCGGCTGGCTTCCGGGCGGCCTGGCCATCGTTTGTCTCCTGGCGAGCGCGTTCTTCACGACCTTCACCGGCGGGAGCGGCATCACCATCGTCGCCATCGGTGGGCTGCTCTACCCGGCGCTCCTCCAGGACCGCTACGACGAGCGCTTCAGCCTCGGCCTCGTGACCTCGAGCGGCTCGCTCGGTCTCCTCTTTCCGCCCTCGCTCCCCATCGTGCTCTTCGCCGTCGTCGCCGGCATCGACGTGGTGCGCCTCTTCGCGGCCGGCATCCTCCCGGGCTTCGTCAGCGTGCTCGCCATCGCGGCCTACGCCTTCGTCGTCGGGGTGCGCTCGCCGGAGCTCACCACGCAGCGTTTCGAGGCCAAGGAGGCCTTCGCGGCCTTTCGGGAGACGATCTGGGAGCTGCTCCTGCCCGTGGCGCTCATCGCCCTCCTCGTGACCGGCAAGCTCCGCATCCACGAGGCCGCGGCGTTCACGGCGCTCTACGTGCTCGTCATCGAGGTCTTCGTCTACCGGGACGTGAGCTTCCGGAAGGACCTCCCGCGCATCGTGAGCGAGTCGATGACGCTGGTCGGCGCCATCCTCGCCATCCTCGCCACGGCCATCGGCTTCACGGGCTTCCTCATCCAGGACCAGCTGCCCATGAAGATCCTGGAGCTGATGAGCGAGAGCATCGACTCGCCCATCGAGTTCCTCCTGGTGCTGAACGTCTTCCTGCTCCTCGTGGGCATGCTGATGGACGTCTTCAGCGCCATCGTCGTCGTGGTCCCGCTGATCCTGCCCATCGCCCGGAGCTTCGGCATCGACGACTACCACCTCGGCATCGTCTTCCTGCTGAACCTCGAGATCGGCTACATGACGCCGCCGGTCGGCCTGAACCTCTTCATCGCGAGCTTCCGCTTCGACAAGCCGGTCACGACGCTCTACCGGGCCGTGCTGCCCTACATCGGGCTCCTCGTCGTCGCCCTCCTCGTGGTGACCTACATCCCGAGCCTCTCGACCTCCTTCGTCGATCTCATCGCCGGCGAGGAGGACGCGGCGCCGCTGGCCGAGCCTCCGCCCGCCGGCACCGATGCACCCGTGGAGGAGGCGCCCGGGGGTGGGCTCGACGACCTCGAGGACCTCCTCGACGAGGGCGGGGAGCTCGGCGGCGGTGTCGACGCCCTCGAGGAGGAGCTCGACGCGCCGGGCGCGGAGGGTGAGCTCGACCTCGATGCGCTCGAGCGGGAGCTGGGCGGGGAGGGCGACGAGGGCGCACTGGACCTCGACGCGCTCGAGCGCGAGCTCGCCGGAGACGCCCCGGAGAGCCCGGAGGGCGCGTCGGCCGACGAGGCGACGACCGACGAGGGCGCCTTCGACCTCGACGCCCTCGAACGCGAGCTCGAGGCGGCCGAGTAGGCGCCGCGGGACGCGCTTCAGATCTTCGCAAGACCGCTCAGGCTCCCTGGGACGTCCCGTCCCGTCGCCCCAAGGTCTCCTCATGCGTCGCTCCGGCTCCCTTCGTCTCTCGCTCCTCACCTTCCTCGCGCTCGGAACGGCTGCGTGCGGTCGCTCCTCCATCGTCACCGGAGCGCCCGCCGACGGGGCCGTGGACGGGGGCCTCCTCGACGGCCCCGTCCTGCTCGATGCGGCGCCCGACGGAGCTGTCGATGCCGGCGTGGACGGTGCCATCGACGGGGGGCCGCCCGTGGAGGCCGTGAGCCTGGCCATCGAGCCGCCTCGCAGCGTGCTGCCCCTCGGCGGCAGCGCTTCGCTGCGCGCCATCCTGCTCCTTTCGGATGGGGGCACCGAAGACGTCACCGAGGCGGCCGCCTGGGTCTCCGCGGACCCGGAGATCGCCACCGTCGACGCGGGCCGGGTCGAGGCTCGCGCTGCGGGACTCGTGACCCTCGAGGCCTCGCGCCTCGGCTTCGTCGCCCGGGCCACCGTCGAGGTGCTCGAGGCCGCGCCCGTCGCGCTCACGGTGTTGCCCCCGTCGGCGGAGACGCGCGTCGGAGGCACCCTGACCTTCGACGCCGAGCTCACCCTCGACGACGGCACCACGCTCGTCGTGACCGAGTCCGCCGCGTGGGAGAGTGAGGACGCCGGCGTGCTCGAGGTCACGAGCCCCGGCGCCTTCCGGGCCGTGGGCTCGGGCGCGGACGTGGTGCGCGCGTCCTTCGCGGGACTCACGGCCTCGGCGACGGTCACGGTCGGTGACGCGCCGCTCGAGCGCATCGAGGTCTCGCCCCGCGATCCGAGCCTCGCCCTCGGCGCGACGCAACGCTTCACGGCGCTCGGCGTGGCCACGGACGGCTCCACCTTCGATCTGAGCGCGAGCGTGGTCTGGAGCAGCTCGGACCCCGCCGTGCTGGCCATCGGGGCGACCGGTGAGGGCGATGCGCGGGCGGCGGGCACCGCGATCGTGAGCGCCACCTTCGAAGGCGTGGAAGGCATCAGCACGGTCACCGTCTCGCCCGCACGCCTCGTCGGGCTGGCGATCACACCCGAGGGGCCCAGCCTCGGCGTCGGCGACGAGGTGAGTCTCACGCTCTCCGGCACCTTCGACGATGGGAGCGTCCAGGACCTCACCGAGTCCGCTGCCTGGTCGTCCGACGCGCCGGACGTCGCGCAGGTGGGCAACACACCGGGACGCCGCGGCGTCGTCACGGGCCTCGCGATTGGCGAGGCGCTCGTCGGGGCGAGCTTCGGTGGCCTTTCGGCGGAGGTGCGGGTCACGGTCAACGACGCTGCGCTGGTCGCGCTGGTCGTCGCGCCGGCCACGGCCACCCTGCCGGTGGGCGGCGACCTCCGCTTCGTGGCCACGGGGACCTTCGCCGACGGGAGCGAGCGCGACCTCAGCGGAGAGGTCGCCTGGACGAGCTCGGAGCCCTCCGTCGCCGTGATCGCCTCGGCCGGGGCCCGGGCAGGAACCGCGAGTGGCGTGGCCGCTGGTAGCGCCACCATCACCGCGACGCGGGATGGCGTGAGCGTCACGGCGTCCCTCACCGTGACCGCCGCGCGCCTCGTCAGCCTCGCGGTGACGCCGGTCGACGCGACAACCACGGCGGGCCTTCGCACCGCGTACACGGCGACGGGCACCTTCTCCGACGGCGCCGAGGCCGATCTCACCGCTCTCGCGCTCTGGTCCACCGCCGACGCCGACGTGGCGACCGTGAGCAACGCGCCCGGCTCGGAGGGACAGCTGAACGCCGTCGGAGCCGGGACCACGACGGTGAGCGCCAGCTTCGAAGGCGTGACGGGCAGCACGTCGGTCACGGTCGTCGGGCCTCGCCTCCTGGAGGTTCAGGTGTCTCCGGTGACCTTCGACGCCGAGGCGGGGCGCCGCATCCAGTACACGGCCGTCGCCATCTTCTCCGACGGCGAACGGCAAAACGTCACCGGTCGCGCCAGCTGGTCCTCGAGCGCCGCGTCGGTCGCGAGCGTCGACGGCCGCGGCCGCGTGGACACGCTCGCGGCGGGAGTCACGACGCTCACCGCCACCTTCGATGGCCTCAGCGGCTCGGCCACCCTGACGGTCACCGATGCCGTCCTCGTCGAGGTTCAGGTCACCCCCGTGGCTCCAACGCTCGCCGCGGGGCAGCTCGTCCGCTTCCAGGCCGTGGCGATCTTCAGCGATGGCACGAGCCGAAACGTGACGGGCGAGGCCACCTGGTCGTCTTCGGCGCCTGCCACCCTCACCGTGAGCAACGATCCGCGTCAGCGCGGCCTCGGCACGGCGGTCGCCGCCGGGAGCGCGGAGGCCCAGGCGGTCTTCGAGGGCGTGACCGGGTCCACCACGGTCACGGTGACGGCGGCTACGGTGGTCGACGTCTCCGTGACGCCGGTGACCTTCACGGCCGCCGTCGGAGAGGACCAGCGCTTCCAGGCCGTGGCGATCTTCAGCGACGGTACGAGTCGCAACGTCACGGTGCAGGCCACCTGGACGTCCACGGCGCCGAGCGTCGCGCAGGTCTCGAACCGGCCCGGGCAGCAGGGCCTCGTGACGGCCCTCGCGGCGGGAACGGCCACGCTTCGTGCCACCTTCGAGGGAGTGTCCGGGAGCGCGAGCGTCACCGTCACCGCGGCCACGCTCACGACGGTCCAGGTGACGCCCTTCGCGCCGAGCCTCGCCGCCGGCAGCACGCTTCGCTTCCAGGCCGTCGCCATCTTCAGCGATGGCACGAGCCGCAACGTGACCGGCGAGGCCACGTGGCTCAGCTCGGACGCCACGGTGGCGAGCAGCAGCAACGGTATCGGATCCCGCGGCCTGGCCACGGCGCTCGCCGCTGGGACGACCACGCTCGAGGCCGTCTATCTCGGTACGCGCGGGAGCGTGGTGCTGACGGTCACGGCCGCGACCATCGACCGCATTCAGGTCACCCCCTTCGTGCCGACGATCCCTGCGGGCTTCGGGGCGCAGCTCCAGGCCACGGCAATCTTCACCGACGGCAGCACGCGCGACGTCACGGGCCTCGCCACATGGACGTCGACGGCGCCGGCGGCGGCCTCCGTGAGCAACGCCATCGGCTCCCGGGGACGCCTCACGGCGCTCGCGGCGGGGAGCGGAGACGCCGAGGCCACCTACCTCGGCGTCTCCGGGCGCACGACCTTCACCATCACCGGCGCCACGCTGACCACCATCGACGTGACGCCGGCCACGGCAAGCGTCGCCGTCGGGGCCCGTACCGCCTTCGAAGCCGAGGGGAGCTTCAGCGACGGCTCGACCCTCGACATCACGGCCTTCGTGACCTGGGGCGCGGCGAACCTCCGGGTGGCCGACGTGAGCAACGCCGCGGGCTCGCGCGGGGAAGCCACCGGCTTCGCCCCTGGGATGACGGCCGTGACGGCGACCCGAGGGGCCGTGAGCGGGTCCGCGACGCTCACCGTGACGCCCTGATTAGGGCTCGCTCGCATCGTCCGCCGCCGTCGCGTCGTCCGTGGCCGGCGGGGGGATGGCGGCGGGCGTGAGCGCGTCGTCCTCCGGCTCCTCGGCGACGTCCACGTCGACGTCGACCTCGGGTGCCGGCGGCGGGTTGCGTACCTCCGCGAGGCCGGCCCCGGTCGCCGCCCGCACCTGCGCGGCGATGGAGCAATCCGTCACGCCGGCCCGCGCCTCGAGAGGGCGCGGTGCCCCGCCGCCGAGGCCGCCGATGGCGCTGCGCGCCGTCAGCCGCACGCCGCGCGAGCGCGTGCGCGTGCGGAGCAGCGGCTCCCCGCTCCGGAGGTCCCAGAGGTACACGTCCACCGGGTGCTGGCGGCGGTTGTCCCCGTGCTGAACGGCCAGGAGAAAGTAGTCGCTCTGGTCCATGTCCATGACGAGCGGCACGTCGCGGCTCAGCCGTCGCTCGAGCTCGTCCTCGAAGACGCGAAGGCGGAGCGGCGTGTCGGCCTCGTCGACGCCCGCGAGCCAGCTCTCCTCGAAGAGATCGATGCGCTGGTAGAGCCCGCCGAGCGCCACCGGCGCGAGGCCCAGGCAACGCGTGATGGCATCGGGGCCCATGCCGATGGCGGCGGCGGCGATCCGCTCGGGATCCCGGGCATCGTCCGCGTGGATGCGGAGGTAGACGCCCTGCGCGCCGTGGAGCCCGGCGAGGT
>ERZ1740059.1080-NODE-1080-length-13907-cov-3.912937_pt1 | contig 13907 bp, 13 predicted proteins | sample MGYA00581744_ERZ1740059 | MGnify/ENA primary metagenome ERZ1740059 (study PRJEB43018, sample SAMN04849738) | marine metagenome | isolation source: floating plastic debris | place: Pacific Ocean | collected 2008-08-28 | study: EMG produced TPA metagenomics... | reverse complement strand
AGTCGACGCTGACCCTCGCGGATGATGAACCCGAGGAGGAGCCGGGCTTCGTCCTTCCCAGCGATCGCAACCCTTCGCTGAACCAGCGCGAGCTGCGGCCCGCCGACGAAGACGAGAACTGACCGTGGACGCCCTCGCACCCAGCAACGGACGCCCTGAAGAGAACGGCACGCCTTCGACGCGGTCCCTCGTCAAGGCCGCCAGCAGCTTCGGCCCGCTGAAGCTCGGGCCCGAGCAGCTCGCCGCATTCGCCGCGACGCCTGGATCGGACGAAGAACCCTGGGACGCCATGCTCGCGCTGCTCGCGACCGACGAGCAGCGCGCGCTCGAGCTGATGAGCGAGCGCACGGGCCTGCCGTTTGTCGCCGAACCCCGGCTCGAAGAGTCGGCGAGCAGGTTCTACGAGCTTGTCCCGCCGGACATCGCGCGGACGCACCACCTCGCGGGCCTCGAGCAGGTCGGCGACGCCAGCACCCCGGTCATGGTCGTCGCGACCGCGCAGCCCATGCAGCCCAGCGTGTTCAGCACGCTCGAAGAACGGCTCGACATGCCGATCCGCCTCGTGCTCGCGCCACGCGGCGCCGTCGCGGGTGTGATCAACCGCGGCTACGAGCAGCGGCAGGACCTCGTCACCGAGATCGTCGACGAGATGCCCTTCGACGAGTCGGCGATCGCCACCGCCGCCGGCGCGATCGGCCAGGGCAACGACCTGCTCGCGCTCGCGCGGCAGACGCCGGTCATCCGGCTGGTCAACATGATCCTGTTTGAGGCATTGCGCCGCCGCGCGTCAGACGTGCACGTGCATCCCGAGGAAGACCGGCTCGTCATCCGCTTCCGGATCGACGGCATGCTGGTCGACGCCTTCAGCCCGCCGCAGAGCCTCGCCAGCGCGATCTCGAGCCGGCTCAAGGTCATGACCGAGCTCGATATCGCCAACCGGCACTCGCCGCAGGACGGCTATACCTCCGTGCGCGTCGGCAACAAGAAGATCGACATCCGCCTCTCGGTCGTGCCGACGGTCTACGGCGAACGCATCGTCCTCCGCCTGCTCGACCAGTCGCAGACCGAGCTCGGCCTCGATCAGATCGGCATGTCGCACGAGATGCAGCGCGACCTGATGGACCTGGTCGATCGCCCCAACGGCATGGTGCTCGTCACCGGCCCGACCGGCTCGGGCAAGACGACCACGCTGTACGCCGCCCTCCAGAAGATCGACCGCGACGCGCGCAACGTCATGACCATCGAGGACCCGGTCGAGTACCACCTCGAGGGCATCAGCCAGATCCAGGTCAACCCCAAGCGCGGCGTCACCTTCGCCTCGGGCCTCCGCGCGCTGCTGCGTCAGGACCCCGACGTCATTCTCGTTGGCGAGATCCGCGACGCCGAGACCGCGCAGCTCGCGATCCAGCCAGCGCTCACGGGCCACTCCGTGCTCGCGACGCTGCACACCAACGATGCGCCTGGCGCGATCCCAAGACTCATCGACATCGGGCTCGAACCGTTCCTGATTACCAGTTCGCTGCTCGGCGTGCTGGCGCAGCGGCTCGTTCGTCGGACCTGCCCGGTCTGCGGCGGCACCGGCTTCGTCATGGACGCCAACGGCCAGCGTCGTCGGTGCGAGTCATGCTTCGGCACGGGCTATCGCGGCCGGATCGCCGTGTACGAGCTGATGAAGATGAACGACCGCCTCCGCAAGCTGACGGCCGAGAACGTGGACGGCATCTCGCTGTACGAGGCGGCGATCGACGCGGGCTTCCGCCCCATGCGCGACGACGCGGACGCCAAGATCGCCCAGGGGATCACCGATCAGGCCGAGGCGTATCGCGTCCTGCACTGACCTGCATGGGCAATTGAACCGACCGTCCCCCCACCACCCACGGACAGGGGGGGCGGCGTCTCGCCGCCCGTCGCAACTGCGATCGTGCGCCGGTCGATAACCCCAGTATGACCAAGCCACGCATCGCCGCTCTCGCCGTGTGCTCCGCCTTTGCCCTTGGCCTGGGCACGACCCGCACCGAGTCCATCGACACCGCGCTGTTCGCGACATCTGGAGCTTCGGCACGCTCGCTCGAGTTCGATCGCATCATCAACGCGCCGCCCGAGCTCGTTTGGCAGCAGATATCCACCGAGGCCGGTGTGTCGCGGTGGCTGGGCGTCGAGTCGAGCGTCAACCTCGCGATCGGCGGGGCGTACGAGTTGTACTTCGACGAGAACCGCGGCCGGGGCAACAAGGGCACCGAGGGCTCGCAGGTCTTGAGCTACGCGCCGGGCCGGATGCTGAGCATCGCGTGGAACGTGCCGACAAACCTCGCGCAGGTCCGCGGGCAGCGGTCGTGGGTGACGTTCCTCGTTGAGCCCACGCCGCAGGGCTCGCGCGTACGGGTCGTGCACGCGGGCTTCGGCGAGACGCCGGGCTGGGACAAGGCGTACGACTTCTACGAGACTGGCTGGCCGGCGGTGCTCGGCATGCTCAAGCGCTCGCTCGAGGGCGTGTCGGACTGATATCCTCGCGGATGACCAAAGGGACCACGCCCGTTACCCTCACCGGCACGCACGTCCGGCTCGAACCCGCTTCGCCCGATCATGCCGAGGGCATGTTCGCCGCGGCCGACCCCGAGACGTTCCGCCTGTTCACGAAGCAGCCGACGCCGTGGAGCGTCGAGAACTGCCGCGGGTACATCGAGTACCTGATCGACGAACCGAAGACGCTGCCGTTCTCGCTATTCGACGCGAACACGAACGAGCTCATCGGCGCGACGAGCTACTGCGACATCAGACCGCAGCACCGAAACGTCGAGATCGGCTGGACCTGGCTCACGCCGACCCGGCGCGGCTCGGCCGTGAACCCAGAGATGAAGCTGCTTCTCCTGCAGCACGCGTTCGAAACAGAGTTGTTCGAAACCGGCCCGGCGATCCGCGTCATGCTCAAGACGCACCACCACAACAAGCACAGCCAGGCCGCGATCAGCAAGCTCGGCGCGACCTACGAGGGGACGCTCCGCCAGCACGTGATCATGCCGGACGGGTCGTTCAGGGACACGGTGGTGTATTCGATTCTGGATTCGGAGTGGGAGAGCAGTAAGCACCGTCTTCGCGAGAGGATCTCATCGCTTTCCTAGCGGCGTTTCTGCTCTTTGATCGCATGCTCGGTGCCGCACTCTGGGCAAACCGGCCCGGGTACGGTTCGCATGTTGTAGCCGCAGCGCTGGCAGAGCCAATAATCGCGGCCGAACCGGCCCGAAAGCCACCGCATACGAAGCCCCGCGTGCGCGACGGGGACGAAACCGACGATACAGACCAGCCCTCCCAGGGTCATCATCGTCCAGAAGAATGCCCACGCGATGGAAGATCGGCCCGCTCGAGGCGAGAAAGTGAGCAGGTGAATCAGAGATGAGAACAGAACCACACAGCCCGTGTACGCGATCGGGAAGCAGACAAGCCAAAGCAAGACTCGAATCGCCGCGTGCACGCCATCACCGTCTCCGGCGGGTCCAGCGGCAGAAGCCTCGCGTTCGCCATGAACCGCTCGATATTGTCCTTGAACTCGACCATCGTGTCACCGCCGAACTTGGTCAGGGCCGCCCGTGCGACCTCGAACGCGACGGCGTTTTCCATCACCACGCTCGCCGCGCTGATCGCGCAGACATCGGACCGTTCGTACTGGCTCTGCTCCGGTTCCTTGGTGTTCAGGTCAACACTCGGCAGGCCCTTGCGGATGGTGGCGATGGGCTTCATGGTGCCGGTGACGACGACGGGCATGCCGTTGGTCATGCCGCCCTCGGTGCCGCCGGCGTTGTTGCTGGTGCGGACGAAGCCAAGGTGGTTCTCGTTCGACTTTGACGCGTCGTAGTGGATCGGGTCGTGAACTGCGCTTCCACGTCGGGCTCCCGCTTCTCTTCCCAGCCCGATCTCGCACGCCTTGAACGCCTGGATGCCGAGCACCGCATAGGCGATGCGCGCATCGAGCTTGTCGCGCCAGTCCATGCACGAGCCGATGCCGGGCGGCAGGCCGAACACGTGCGCCTCGACCAGCCCCCCCACCGTGTCGCGGTCGACCTTGGCCTGGGTGATGATCTCCTTCTGCCGGGCGCTCGCCTCAGCGTCGGGGCAGTAGACCTCGCTCGCGTCGCGGGCCGCGAGCATGTCGCGCCAGTTATCGGCCGTGACCTCGACGTCGGTCCCGGCATCGAGGATCTGGCGGACAAAGCCGAAGACCTCGACGCCGATGGACTTGAGCAGGCACTTGGCGACCGCGCCGCCGACCGTGCGGGCGGCGGTCTCGCGGGCGCTCGCGCGTTCGAGCGTCTCGCGGCAGTCGGTGGTGAGCCACTTGATGCTGCCGGGCAGGTCGGCGTGGCCGGGCCTCGGCCGATGCACCGGCGGCGTGCGCTTGAGGTCATCCAGCCGGCTGTCCTTGTTTTTGACGAGCGCGGTGACGGGTGCGCCGGTGGTCTTGCCGAGCCGAACGCCGGTGACAAAGTCGGCGACGTCGGTCTCGAGGCTCTGCCGGCCGCCGCGGCCCCAGCCGCCCTGCCGCCGGCGCAGCTCGCCGTTGATCAGGTCCATGTCGAGCGACAGGCCCGCGGGCAGACCGGTGATGGTGCAGAGGAGCGTGGGCCCGTGGCTCTCGCCCGCGGTCTGGTATTCGAGTGTTGGCATGACGAAGCGTAGGTGTCTTGCCCCCTCTCACCGGCGGGGAAAGGGGAGGATGTGCGCGTTGCATACAGCGCTCCCCCCCTCTCCCGACCTCGCTGCGCTCGGTCCCCCTCTCCCCGGCGAGGAGAGGGGGCAGCCCTACCCTCGCCCGTGACTGACCACCGCTCATCATCTCGACGCTTCGACGCCGTTATCTGCGACATCGACGGCTGCCTCGGCGACGAGCACGGGAACCCGATGGACCTCGAACCGCTCGCGCAGATCGCCGCGTGGAACCGCGCTGCCGAGATCGATAAAGACAGGCCGGTCGTTGTCCCCTGCTCGGGTCGGCCGATCTCGTACGTCGAGGCGATCGGTCGGCACATCGCGTGCACGACGCTGCCGCTGATCGGAGAGATGGGCGCGTGGCTCTTCTTTCCGGACATCAACCGCCACGAGCTCGACCTGGCGGTCACGCGAGAGCATCTCGATGCCGTGCACGGGCTGCAAGCGTTCGGCCGCGAGGTGCTCTCAGGCGAAGACGTCACCATGCAGCCCGGCAAGCACGCGAGTGTGACCTTCTGGCACGCCGACACCGAGCACCTACGCGGCGATATCTTCCCGCGTGTCCGGCAGCTCATCGCCGACCGCGGCTGGCCCTTCCGCGTCAGCATGACCTGGCTCTACATCAACTGCGACCTCGCGTTCATTTCCAAGGGCTCGGCGATCGATCGCTTCTGCGCGCACACCGGCATCGAGCCGTCGCGTCTCGCCGGCATCGGCGACACCACCAGCGACCTCGCCATCCGCGAGAAGGTCGCGTGGTTCGGCTGCCCGACGAACGCGCAGGACGAGATCAAGGCGCACGCCGACGCGGTGGCGGAGCTCCCCGAAGCGCGGGGTGTGCTCCAGCTGCTCGATCAGGTACGCTGACCGCATGGACCCGGACGACGAAGTCTGCCTGTGCTTCCATGTCTCGCTACGGAAGATCCGGACCTTTCTTCAGCGCGAGGACCCGCCGGTGGCGTCGCTGGTGAGCGAGTGCCTCGGTGCAGGGACCGGCTGCCAGTGGTGCGTGCCTTTCTTGAAGCGGCTGCATCAGTTCCACAAGGAAGGCAAGCCGGTCGACCTGCGCATCTCGCCCGAGTTGTACGCGAAGAGCCGCAAGAGCTTTCACAAAACAGGCGAGTGGGATGTCGAGCCCGACGACACGGGTGATGCCAGCGACAAATGAAAGCCGCCCGGTCACCCGGGCGGCTCGCAAAGAACAGGATCAATCGCTCGCTCAGGTGTCGAGCGTGCGGAGACCGAGACCAAACTCGGTGAGGCGGATCTTGACCTCGTCGAGGCTCGTCTGGCCGAAGTTCTTGACACCCATCAGTTCCGCCTCGGTGCGGCTGGCGAGGTCGCCAATTGTCTCGATCGCCAGCAGCTGAAGGGCCTTTCTCGCCCGCACCGAAAGCTGGAGGTCGCCGACGGGCTTGCTGAGCACGCCTTCCTGGCCTGTACCCTTGAGGCGGTCCATCAGTGCGCGTCGCGCTGCACGGTGCGCATCTTCCAGGCCCTGACCCAGCTTCAGGCCCTTCGCGCTGAGCATGGTCTTGATCTCGACCAGGCTCGAGTCCCCGAAGTTCTTCGAGCTCATCAGCTCGGCCTCGGTGATCCGCAGCAGGTCGCCCAGCGTGCGGATGTTCATTTTCTTGAGGCAGGTCCGCGTGCGGACGCTGAGCTCGAAGTCGGTCACCGGCGTGTCGAGCAGCGCGTTGCGCTTGAGCACGTCGCGGGTCTGCTCTTCCTCGATGAACATCTCGCGGCTGGCCTGCACGTCCTTCATGTAGAGCTGGGCACGCGGGTGGTTGGGCTGCGTGTCGAGCACCTGACGCAGGCACCGCTCGGCACGCGAGTAGTCGCCCTGGTCCTCGTACAGCACCGCGAGGTTCAGCAGCGCGTTCACCGGCGCGGGCTGCTCCTCGATGATCCGCTCGTACAGCTCGACGGCCTCTTCTTCCTCGCCGACCAGATCAAGCTGGAACGCGAGACGGAACGCGAGGTCGTTGTTGCCGGGGTCGGCGGCAACGGCCTGGCGCAGCTCGTGGATCGCGAGCTCGCGGTCGCCGTCCGCCTCGGCGGTCGTTGCCGCGCTGGCGTGCTGCAACGCCTGCTCGGCCTCGCGCTTGGCTTCACCGGCACCGATGACGATGTCGAGGGGATCGCCTGTCATCCGTTTCGTACCTCTCTATGTATGTACCACGGCTCGCGGGCTGGGCCACCGGAACCGAAGGTCGTGCAGTTCGTTCGGGGCCCGAGGCCCTCAGGGCGGGAGAGATACTAGGACATCCCGAACACCATCGGCGACCCTTCCTCGCGTGGCGATCACCCGATCAATTCCCTGGTTTTGCGCCGGCGAGCGGCTCCGGAGGCACGGTCAGCTCTTCGCCCGGCAGGGTCTGGGTCAGGTGCGGATCGCGGCTTCCCTCGGGTCCAGACTCGACGAGCTGGATGGTCTTCCATTTGCCGCCCAGGAACCGCACAAGCATGGCGATGCCCAGCGCCGTGATGAACATCGCCGCGGCGATCCACGGGCCGATCGAGCCGAGCTGGGGAAGGAACTCGACCGCGAGCCATCCGGCACCGACGATGAAGATCCAGCTGAGCGCGATATTGACGAGGCTGGGCCAGGTCGTGTCGCCCGCCCCGCGGAGGGCACCAATGAGCATGATGCCGAGCGCATCGCCGAGCTGGAACGCCGCGGCCGCGATCATCACGCCCGCGCCGACCTCAAGCAGCATCGCCCGCTGCTCGGGGCTTGCCGCATCGTCGATGAACAGCCCGATCATGGGCTCTTTGAGCACGATGAACGCGATCGCGCACAGGCCCATGTAGCCGATTGCGAGTTTCAGCCCGAGCCATGTGCGCGCCGCAGCGAGATCGGGTCGGCCCGAGCCCATGCACCGGCCCACGATGGCGGTGACTGCGATCGACAGGCCCACAGTGGGCATGAACGCCGCGTGCATGTACCGCAGGCCGATCCAGCCGGCGGCGTTGTTCACCTCGCGGGCCTGATCGCTCAGCGCGGGGTCGGTGCTGCCGCTGTGCACTGCCTTGGCGGCACCGCCTGCGCCGAGCAGGAAGGCGGTCAGGATCCACCAGCACGCCGTCTCGTTGACAAACTGTCCGCCCGCGGGCCAGCCGAGGCGGACGACGTCTTTGGCTTTGCCGCCGCTGAACCGCCACGCAGATCGTGTCTTGAACTGTCGGTTGAACGAAGGACCGACGAACACGCCGAGCTGGATGACCATCTCGACGACGTAGCCAATGACGGTGCCGTACGCCGCGCCGAGCACGCCGAGCGCCGGGAGTGATTCGTCGACGGGCGCGAGCGCATCGTTCAGCGCGGCCATACCCGGGATCACACCTTCGAGCTGCGGCACCGACACCCGGCCGAAGATCAGCACGTAGTTCGCGACGACGTTCACAAGATTGCCCGCGATGACGGATACCGTGACCACGATCGGCTTGTGGATGCCGAAGAAGAACTCGCCCGTGCCCTTGCTGATGAGCTTGAAGAGCGAGCCGACGAGCAAGATCTGGGCGTAGGCGATCTCGTTCTTGAGCAGCTCGCCCTCGTGGTCGAGCAGGCCGAAGACGAACGGCATCGCCGCCGCGGCGAGCAGCATGAAGGGCCAGTAGCCGACGGCGAGCCAAACGCCCGTCCAGCCATAGCCTGCCCCTCGCTCGGGCCTGCCCGCGCCCAGGTTCTGCGAGACAAACGTGTTGATCACGCTGGTTGCGCCGAAGAACAGCGACAGCGCGACCCAGTTGGCCATGCCCCCGTTGCCCTGGGCCGCGACGTAGTGCGACTCGGGCCCGATGCGGCTCACCATGAGCGAGTCGACGAACTGCATCACGGTGAAGCTCGACATCGTGACGATCGTCGGCAGTGCGACCGTGAGCATCTCCGCGAGCGGCGAACGCTCGCGTTGGGATTGGAGCTGCGGTTCTGACATCGACCTCTCGGGTCTCGTGTGCGGGCGGCGTAGGCGGGGATGCTAGGACAACGCTGCGTACCGATTCGCGGCGAATCGGCAGCTCAGCCCGCGTTTCGCGCGAGCTTCACGCACAGGTCGATCGCGGCGGCGGGCGAGCCGGGGTCAGCCTTGTTCTTGCCGGCGATGTCGTAGGCCGTCCCATGATCCGGGCTGGTGCGGGGCACGGGCAGGCCGCAGGTGACGTTCACGGCCTGGTCCCAACCCAAGAGCTTCACGGGGATCAGCCCCTGATCGTGATACATCGCGACAACCAGGTCGAACTCCCGGCCGAGCGCTCTGTTGAAGATCGTGTCGCCCGGGAAGGGCCCCTCGGCGTGGATGCCGGTCCGCACGGCGTGCTCGATCGCGGGCTCGATCAGGCGGGTCTCCTCGTCGCCGAGCAACCCGCCCTCGCCGGCGTGGGGGTTGAGGCCGCAGACGGCGATGCGCGGCCGCTCGATGCCGAGTCGCTTGCACGCGTCATTGCCGAGGTCGATCGCGTCGAAGACGGTGCCGATCGTGAGCACGTTGCGGACGTCCATCAGCGGCAGGTGCACGGTGGCGAGGATCACGCGGAGCTTGGGGCTGTCGAACAGCATGCCGACGCGTTTGGCATTGAAGCGATCTGCCAGCATTTCGGTGTGACCCGGGAACCGCTTGTGGCCCGCCGAGTGCCAGGCGGTCTTGCTGATCGGCCCGGTCACCATGCCCTGCGCGACGCCGGATTTGCAGGCTTCGATGGCGTGCTCGACCCAGCGGAAGCTGAGTCGGCCGCCCTCACGCGTGGGGGCATTGTGAAACCGCTCACCGCCGGAGTCGATGAGCACGACATCGTGCGCCTCTGCCGTGTGCACACCGCTGCCCTCGGCGACGCGCCACCAGTCGTGACTCAGCCCCGCGGCATCGGCGGCGTCACGCATGGGCTGGGCCGAGCCGTAGATTACGAAGCGCGCGGACCTCCGCCGGTCCGTGTCGGCGAACGCCTTGACCAGACACTCCGCGCCGATCCCGCCCGGGTCGCCCATCGAAACAGCAATGGTCGGCCGAGCGTTCACATCACGCCCGGAAAATCGAGCCCAGCTTCTTACCCATCAGGACACTCGCGCCGACGAGCGTGACGGCCAGCAGGCCCATGCCCCACACGCCCATCGCGCTCGCGACATACGCACCGTCGCCGAGGCGGTTCCAGAACTCGAAGATGGCCTTCGTGATCGGGTAGTGCTTGGTTTGCTGAGCGAGAATCAGTGAGTCGGAGACCTCGAGCATGCTGAAGCTGAATACGAGCAGGCCACCCGCGATGACGTTTGCGAGCACGAGCGGTAGGACGACCTTGCGGATCGCCTTAAGCCGGGTCGCGCCGAGGTTGACGGCCGCCTCTTCGAGCTCTTCAGAAGTTTGTTCGAGTCCCGCCGAGGCCGACCTGACGATGTACGGCAGTCTGCGCACGCTGTAGGCGATCGCGAGGATAAGAAACGGGTTCGGATCGGTGCCAACGACTTGCAGATAGCGAGCCGCGCCGCCGAGGCCCGATTCCTCCAAGCGCTGCGCGAGCCACGGCAGCGGGCCCGTGAGTGTCATCGCGAAGTAGCCGAACGCCATCACGAGCCCAGGCACCGCCAGCGGCAGCATCCACAGCGCATCGAGCAGGTTTCGGCCTCGCACCTTTGTGCGCACGACCAGATACGCCACGACGACACCGGCGACGATGTTGAATGACATCGCTGCGATGCTCAGGATCAGCGAGTTGCGGATCGAGCCGGCTGCGACCGGATCAGACAGAGCCGTTTGAAAATGGTCGTCGGTCAGGGTTGTCGGAAGCAGCGTGCCGTACCACTGCCCTGGCTGGGTGATGCTGGTGAGCACGACGCCGATGTGCGGCAGGACCGCGGCGAGCGTGACGCCCGCGAACAGCAGCGTGCCGACGATCTGTCCCCAGATCGGCAGTTCCTTCTCGCCGCCAGCGCGCGAGGCCTTTGAGTACATCGCGTGGCCGCGTCGACCGAAAACGAGTTTCCCGATGATGTAGATCGCGACCGCCGCCGCGAGCAGGATCGCGGTCAGCGCGTAGGGCTCAGCCGAGGCTTCGATTTCTTTCAGGCCCAGGAAGATCTGGACGGGCGTGACGCGGGTGTACTCGAACATCAGCGGCGTGCCGAGTTCGGTGAAGCTCCAGATGAACACGATCGTCGAGCCCGCGAACAGGCCCGGACGGATTAGCGGCAGCGTGATGCGGAAGAACCGCCGCCACGGGCCTGCACCCAGGTTCTCCGCGGCCTCGTCCAGAGCCGGATCGAGGTTGGCGAGCGCCGCGACAGCGTTCAGATAGATGATCGGATACAGGTGCAGCGCCTCGACGATCACCACGCCGATCACCCGGCTCTGACCCAGCACATCGAAGTCGGTGCCCAGCAGCGTGTTCAGCATGCCCTCCCGGCCCATGACCGCCCGCATGCCGATCGCGCCGACGAACGGCGGCAGGATCAGCGGGATCAGCACCAGCGCGTTCCACAGCTTCTTGCCCGGCAGCTTGTACCGGGCCGAGAACACGGCCAGCGGCAGCGAGATGATGATCGAGAGCAGCGTCGTCCACACCGCGATCATGAAGGTGTTGAACAGGCCTTCTCGAAACAAGGGATCGGCGAGCACGAGGGCGAAGTGCCGGAGCGTGTAGCTGGTCTCGCCCGCGTCGTTGGTCTCGACGAAGCCGCCGCGGACGGTCATCGCGATCGGCATGAGCAGAAAGAGCGCCAGCAGCAGCAGGCACAGGCTCAGCAGGCCGTATTGCCAGAGCAGACGACTTGTGCGGTAGGACATCGCCATTGTGGGGAGTCTACCCGGCCGGCGAACCTCAGTAGCCGTCGGGCGGCGTCAGCTCTTTCGGGCCCAGTGTCTGGAGTGTCGCACCGCCGAGCGGCGTCTTCGCAAGGTGCTCGTTCAGGCTTTCGAGCGTCACGGCGTCGATCGCGGCTGTCATTTCGTCGAGCGTGCGGGCGCGGCCGAGCTTCTGGTAGTCAGCAACCAAGGCCGAGGCCCTCGCCGCGGTCGATTCGCCGTGGAAGACGATGTTGGCCCGCATGCCGGTGCGTGCACGCTCGAACTCGTCGGCGGTCACCGCGCCCTCGGGCGTGCGGATGCGGCGGAGCTCGGCCGTGAGCACATCGAGCGACTCCTGCGCCCGCGCGGGCGTCGTGCCGACGTAGGCGGACAACGCCCCGAAGCGATCGTCGCCCCTGTACCCCGCGCTCACGGCGTAGCACAGCCCCCGCTTCTCGCGGACTTCTGTGAAGAGCCTGCCCGACATGCCGCCCGAGAGCACGCTGCCGGCGAGCTTCTCGCGGATCGCCGCGTGCTCGTTGCGCTCGCTCGGCACCTCGAACATCGCGAGCACCTGGACCTGGTTCGAGTCATCGTCGATGTGCCCGGTACCTCGCTCGGGCGCGCCCGTCGGCTCGATGTCATCCACGCTCCCCTGCCAGCCATCGAACACGGCGTTGAGCTGATCGATGACCCGCGGCGGGTCGATCGCGCCCGCGACGCCGATGATGGTCCCGCCCGGCACGGCCCGGCTGTGCCACCATGCCGCCAGATCATCGGCGGTCAGCGCCTCGATCCCAGCCCGCTCGCCGAAGCTCGACCGGTTGTACGGCTCGGGCATGTGCCGACGCCGCAGCTCCAGCGACGCCCTCTCGCGGGGCTCGTCCGACAGCGAGTCCAACGTCTGCAGGGACAACGACTTCGCGGGATCAACCGTCGCATGCTCGACGCGCGGTTCGCGGATGATCCTGGAGAACAGCTCGATGCCCTCGCCGAGGCGGTCGCCGATGGTGGTCCCTCGAAAGGTCATGCTGCGGGTACCGGCGGAGATGCTCCGTGTGCAGCCGGCGTGATCGAAGGCATCGGCGAGCGTGCGAGAGTCCATGCCCGCGCCGCCGCGCATCAGCACCTCACTCATGACGCTGGCCGTGCCGAGTCGGCCGCCGGGTTCGCTGGTCAAGCCTGCGGGAACAGCGAACGTGATCGCGGCCGAACGGACACCCGGCATCGGCTCGATCAGCAGCGTGATACCGGTGTCGAGATGTTCGGTGTGAACGAGCGGCATGGCACTGTCTCCCGCTTCGCCGGTCGTTCGCCGGTTGCGTGCGCAGATCTTCGGAGCGAGTCTAGACGGCGCAGTCTGCGCAACCCGAACCGTCTTCCATGCTTCAAGGTCCGGTATCAGGTCATCCCCTCCACAGGGGCCCCGTTCCGACCGAATCCTTAGAGACGACAGGGAAGCAGCGGCGGGCCGCGGGCCCGTAGCGGGGAGCGTGCGTGCGTCGGATCGTTGACCTCATGGCTTTGCTGACCATTGTCGCCATCGCGGCGGCGTGGTACGTCACGCGCGATACGGGGGAGTTGCAGAACACGGCCGAGCAGGCGCGGCAGGAGGTCGACCGCCTCCGTGCAGCTGTGCTGCTTCGTTCGCAATCCGATCGGCACCTGCTCAACAAGCACGGCTGGCCCTTGGCGATCGATCCTGCGTGGTTCGGCACCGATGACCTGCCCATGAACCCGCTTGTTGACGCCGATCGACCCTGGCTTGAGGTCGCGGCACCGGAACAAACCGGTTGGCAGCATCCGCGTCCGATCTTTGTTGTCGATCGATCCACAGCCATGTTCTGGTACAACCCCGCGCTCGGCATCGTGCGGGCGCGCGTTGAGCTTCAGGGCACCGACGGCCAGACAATCTCGCTCTACAACGCCACCAATAACGCCAAGCTGACTTCGATCAATCCCACGACGTTCGGTGATGACGACACAATCGATCTGACGTCGATCGACATCTCCGACGACATCACAAACGACTGAGAACGCACGCGATCATGCCGCGTTCGTGCACGATCATGTCGGTTTCGATGCACATATCGCCAACATCGTGCAAACGGCTCACATCGTGGAGTTTGTGCGAGCATCGCTCATCAGCGCTGCGCATCGCAACAAGCGCCCCCATCGGAAAGCGCAGCAGCGCGCGTTCGTTGGTGTCATACCGGTGTGATGTTCATGCCGCGCGAATATGCCGAGCTCGCGCGATCATCATGCCGATGCGCGCCGCTCACAGCGCGCAACGTGCTGTGCAAAGTTGACAAACACCGTTGCATCGCGCAAGGTCTTGTGCATCGTGCTTGTGATGTTCCTTCAAGATGTATCAGAACCAAGCCCGATAGACGTCCTGACGCTGTCGCGGCATGCATGCAACCCGCCCCC
>ERZ1740059.1079-NODE-1079-length-13910-cov-10.526164_pt1 | contig 13910 bp, 7 predicted proteins | sample MGYA00581744_ERZ1740059 | MGnify/ENA primary metagenome ERZ1740059 (study PRJEB43018, sample SAMN04849738) | marine metagenome | isolation source: floating plastic debris | place: Pacific Ocean | collected 2008-08-28 | study: EMG produced TPA metagenomics... | reverse complement strand
TATGTGGTGAAGGGTGTTTGAAGCTTGCTCACAGATCTGTTATTAAACAGGCAATAACTAATACCAATGATTGTTTAGGAATTTGTTTATTCCTATAAATAAGCTGCCATCTTTACAGTTTACAGTCTGTTTTTATCTTAGTAAATATACATTGTATTTCATTTGAGGAGATAATGAATTTTAATGAGGCCTTGATAGCACAGCCTTGTTGGTCTCTATTTATCATTTTTTTATTTTTGAATCATGGATTATAATTCATTGGCTATCTGATGGCTATGGAGGTTGACTCTTCTTGATGGTAGATTATATCAACCATTAGTGACACAATTATAGGTACTATGTTATTTGCATTTTATGCCTATATCGGCTTTAATTTAAATAGAGATTTGAAAGTACAGTAGTAATTGGAAGAATAAAGATTGGAACATGAGTTTCCACTCACCCGTTTCTGTCGTGACCAAGAGCACAGAGCTGTTATTTGAAAATATTGCTTACTTGAGTGCTTATTTTTCACAATAAATGTTTTGATCATTACATATATCAATCAATGCAATTAAATTAGAGTGTTTTGAAAACAGATAAGTGACAGCAGCGTTTACTGGATACCGAAAATAAATATCAAATGCACCACTGGTTCGTCTTTGTCTTGATTACGGATGAACAAGCTTATACTTATGTGATTGATTTTTTTTGCTGCAATTAGTCTTCGATTGTTTGGAATTGTCCACTACTTTCCTAAGTTTTTCCGCTCTAGAGGTTCCGTAATGTTGCATCGTATTACTGCGATAATTAAAAACTAAGCCCTGCCCACCGGCGCTTGGCTGTCAATCAAGCGCTTTCACTCGGTAATAATGGGAGCGACCATCGGTCATTCATTGGTTAGTGCGTCAACTAGAGTGAACTGCTTGTCAGTGGCTATGTGGAGGCCAGGGGGTACCGCCGCTCCTGGACTGAAGGGAATAGAAATAGAGTTCTCAGGCTATCGTAATCCGAGATTTTTTGGATGGATGTACTATTATAGGAGATTGGCTTTGGCGGTAAGGGAAGAGCTCATGGTCCACTTACTGTCCGCTCTATTTCTCGTTGGCCTTGTCATCGTATTTTTAGTCGACCTTGGCATTATCACGGTAGTCGTCGGTAGAATTGTCTCACCCCGCCTGCTGATAGTTTTTGTTCTCTGCCGGATCTGTGTGGATATTTATTACTCAACCAGCACAGCACCAAACGGATCTACCGCTGCAATAGTAGAGTTAGATGGATGTACTATTAGCTGATACCCGATGTATTTTCAGCGACAAACGACATATTTGGTCAGTTTAACGCCTCCTCATCACCAGCACTGGTCTGCTAAACTCAAATGGAAGGAGCGAATGATGTCAAGAAGAAAGCAAGAAAAACCTAAACATCTGCTCAGCACTACTGCAGCTGAGGTGTCTCTTCCATCTGGGACACTTGGTGGGGAAACGCAACAAGCTGCCGCTGGTACTGACAACAGAGAAACTCCTTCCATATGCTCAGCTGCAGCAGCCGATGGTGCTGAATCTGACTCAAGTATCAACGCTCTTAAGGGTTTGTAAAATTTTCCGAAGTTGATTATTGGATTGGTATTTTATCCATTATTGGATACCACAATCGTTTTTGAATAGCTCCATGTAAAAATAGCCTTTGCTTCAGGCATTTCTAGATTCCTTTACGCACATGCATTGAGCTTGTTAATTCACCTGCGATCACTGGTACCAGCATGTTTGTCAAGAAAAAAATAAGACTAGCTGTTTTTGGGCTCTGACTGTTGCAGCGACCTTGAATCATCCTTGCTGTGGTAAACACTTAGGACTGTTGACTACCCAGCTATCCAGCTTATTTCTAATCTTGACCAGCTAGCGGATAATGCAAATGTGTGTGTGTAGGGTCATATCTTTCCGAGAATTTGAATGACCTTTTGCCACCGCGTTTGGAGAATGTTACAACTTGTTCAATATTTATAGCGTAGCACTTGGCAAAGTCGGTACTTTGAATCTCCATCCCTGAGAAACAGAATGGCGCTTCATAAAATGAAATCTGCTAGGCGATTGAATTTTTATGGCATTTAGTAACTGTTAGCATAGACAGCGACTGAACGATTGAATGATTTAAAAAGTGGCTGTTGATAATACTTGACCAAATAACATTCACTAAAAATAAACGTGCATATTGGCGTGTTATTGGAGAAGGTCAAATTTCTTATCGCTAGAATTGATCGACTCTGCATGCATGTATTGGCATTATTTTCCCTGCACTCTTAGGCAATACTCACAATTGGGATCATTGTTTTTGTTTTACGCGCCCCAAAGCTCTTTCTTTCACTTCATCTAGCTCAACTTTCATGGAAAGGTTTATGGCATTTAAAAAATAAGTTGACTTCTGCGGGACTTCTGCCAACTATACTTGCCGGCGCCTAAAAATAGTTTTCAGCCAAAGCTTCCATCAACCGGTCACCAGGCTTGCCGCTCTTACAATGCAGATTTGTGCTGCAACAAAGAAATTGTATCGATACTTACAGTATAATCAAACACAAAAAGCTTTGATAACACTTTTACTGAGAAGAACCAGAACTGATTTTTTGGAACTCAGTCAGCGCCTGAACGCTGATACTTCCACTGACTGTAACGTTAATGTTTGCTGTGCCAAAAATAGAGTGTGATAGCTCACTGCCGGGTGTGAGTGTGATTAGCATATGTATGAGCAGCTGAGGTAAGGCTGAACTTTGATGTCAGCATTCATCTCGCTATTTCATCCATCGGTATGACTCCGAAGCCAGTTTCCTCTTGTATGAAGTATATTCCTCATCAGACACCTTATCCAGTGTTTCACGCGTCATCTGTTACCAATGCTGGTACTCTCTCTTATCTTTGTCGATTGCTAGCAAAGCAAACAGCTATAAAATCGTTTAGGGAAGTGAATAGGTTGGTTGTAAGTTTCTTTTTTTTGTTCAGTTATCTTGTTTGCTCTAGTTTTTAGCGTAGCGTGTAAATTGTAAAAAGATGGCGTGGATCGATCGATGTGATGTGGCACAAATTTGGGTCGGCACCTGGGTATATTCGACACATTGCCAGCCAGGATGATAACAGTATACGGGAAAACACGTGTTATCACGAGACCTTTTGTTGACCTGGCCTGTTCAGCATAATGTGTCCGCTTTGGTGTTGATGAATTACAGCAAAAGCGCTTCAGTATTTTTAACATTGGAAAAAGAAAATTTTTGTAGCACTATGTGGTATAATTATATTTCTCGTTTTTTGCAGGCTGTGGTTATTTCTGTCATTGGTAATAGGTCACAACCGCATCCGGGTCTTGAATTTCACCTCAAAAGGACGTGTACTTTAAACCCGCCCAAGTAGAGGATCTATTAAATTTACACTACATCAGTTTAAGGTCCCTAGTAAAATGTTTATTTCTGAACTTTGATGACCAAGCCAGCGTAATGCTATACAGGATGTATGAACAGCACATGCGAATTAAATTGGTTAATAATACCTGGGCAAAAATGTTACAAAATAACCAAGAAAACTAGGCATCAAGCGTACCTCCATTTTTTACCAGGTGAGAATGTCGAGAAGATGCGTGGACATGATCTACCTGTGGAGACTACTCCAAGCGAAAACGAGCTAGCAGATATAACCACGCATTCATGTAATGAAGATAAACTCGTGTGCGGGAGGTGTGAAGCTGAGTTCTCTATCAGCCAAATCCAACGGTTCATACAACACAAGCAAACAGAATGCTTGAACAACTTGACAGAATCTGCTCTAGCGGAGCTGAGTCAGCTCGGTAGGACTACAGAGGCATCAGCCACAAATGCCGCAGCAGCTGGATATAATAATTATGGTTTTAGTCGACCCATCGAATCTCAAGGTAAGGTCCTTTACGGTGTAAACTATCCATCCAGATAACCATTTTAGCGATTCGCGATCGAAAGGCCTAATGCGTAGTAAAAATATTATTTACAGTCATGTCACGTGTTGTGTTGATGGTGATTATCTTGTTCAACTGTAAAATTATGTGGCGAAGAATGCTGCACTTTTTGCTAGTTAAAAATTTGTCACATTTTTTGACTGGGTCACTTGTGGCCTCTGCAACAAATTTTAAAATTTTAGGCACTCTTTCTATGAAAAGCTGTCAGTACCATGAGAAGGTATATAAAAATCATTGCGAAAAAGATTTCTACGAAACACTTATAACCTCATAATGATTCTATTGCTCCCCTCCATTTTGTTAATTGGAGTGGGACCAATATAGACAAATATACTGTACTCGGACCAATAAATAGACATAATGATTAAACTGAATGCACCTAATTTCAATTTGCATTTCGGCATGAATTCATGTCAACACTATCAGTTTTTGTTTAGTGCCTATGATGAAATTTTTACTGGTCATAATGTAGTTGTCATGTTGGTCTGGTCTGTTGGCCTCATAACAAAATGCAACATGTGGTCATCTCATGAAGGCTTAGTGGTTTTACTGGTCCACCTAGGCTACTTTTTTGCAAGCTAATGGGACAAAAACTGGACAATAACAATTTTTGAGCTCCTGTTCTATGATGAATAGTTTTTAAATGTGAACTGTCAAACCATACTAGGCAATTTACGCAAAACAACATTACGTCTCATGGTGGTAAACATCATTTATGGCAAATTCAATATGGAAGATTATTTCTGCCATTTTCACTTTACTTTCCTTAAATATTGACTGAGATTGTTGTATAACAGTTCTTCGCGGTGGCTTGGGACGGTACGATAGAGTGGTGACCGCAAGATATTGGCCCAAATATGGAATTTTCCATGAACTGTTGCGAAAAAAAACTTACACAAAGAGGGAGGACCAGGCTGTAAATAGGCAAAACGGTCACGAGGTTAACGTTCCTTTGCGCTTTTGACTTTTTTATTTGTGCCCAACTGTCAAAAGCACTCTTCAACTACAATTTCCCCCAATCAGCTGAGCTGGAAATCATTTATTTAGGACACCATCATTTTTCTTTCAATTTCCCTGAAATAAGATTTGAAAGGAAAAAAACAGCGCTCAAAATAACACATGGAAATGGAAGTAATGTCCACCAAAAAATGAGAGCCGGCAGTGTGATAATCTATTGTTAGCGCCAAAGATAATGTGCCGAGCGTCAGATAGCATCAATGATGTCAGGCTTGCTTTGCAGGTACATGTAGTTGGATCATGCACTTGTAATACACATGTTTGACTATACAACAGAATAGCACACATTCTATTTAGCTGGAATTCAGTTGTTGTTGTTGGCGTGTAGAATCAGGGAGTAAACTCCCGGGTTGATGACCTAAGGAATATATCATGTCCGGAGTTGTCAGCTCTTTCAACAGAGTTGTTATAATCCATACAAGATGGATAAATAAAAAATAATTACTCCTTCGGCTCAGAATGAGATTAATTGGGATTTATGTTGCTGTTCTTCAGTTAGACCTTTTCGTAAAACTATCCTTTCTTGTCAAGCACAATGCCCCTCCCATCTTCAGATGTTCCTACTTGACAATGTTTTTAAAACTTATGTATGTTTGAAAGCATGTAAATTCAGATTATTGACTTATTTTTGGATGCCATCACCAAGCCAGCTGGATTCTTCCAAAATATAAAGAACCAATGTTAGCTTTTAGCAATGATTTACACTGTCATTTTTGAGCACAAAAAATAAAATGATTTGGCTGACGTTTCCTTTAGACTTGAGAATGTCCATTTGCTTGAGTCGCTTGCGTTGTTCACTACTAGAAAATTTTATTAAAACAAAAAACATCCTTGTGAGTTTTGTGACCTTTTTACCTATAGCCAGGTCAATGTCCGAATATGGTTTGGCTACACAATACCTTGCTATCTACTACATGTCATGAGTGTAGGGGTTGCATACCACTTTTCCTGTTTTTTTAGTTTTATCCTTTATTCTTTATAAAGTGTGTTAGGTCATTTTTCTCATTATAAGCATTATCAGGTCAATGACATGAAACATCCTGACACACACCAAATACATGGGAGGTGTGGCTATATCAGAGATATTAATACTGGCTATATGTACATGTATGTAGAGATAGGTTTGGATATGGAAGTTATGACTTTGATTTTCTAGCCTATATCAAATGCAATTGGATTTTCTTACCAATATCAAATGCAATTTTATATTTTCAGTACGTTTTGAGAAAGATGGGTTCCTTCCTCAAAGGTCTCCACGGCCCAGTGAAGGATGGCAAGGATTGTAAATAAAAATAATAAATAACTGCATCGGATATTGAAAATTATGTGTTGATTTGATATTGAATTGCATGAAATTAGCAGTTATGGTTGCACTAGGCATCACGCAGCCCAGCTGAAGTTTAGTGGAAGAAAAGAAGGCTACAAAAATGGTCATTTTTATGAAGTTTTAGAACAAAGCTCTCCAGCAATCATAATGTTTATATAATTAGTAAAGTTGTGCAATGAATGCAAGAAGTCTATCTATTCATTAGGATTGACTAAAGAACACATATTTGCCAACACTACATTGAGTCCCATGATAAGACTAAGCTGTTTTAATGAGTTTGTTGTGATATCGCACTTGAATGTGGTTAGGTCAAGCATTGACCATTTCCTCTAGCTGCAACCCAGTGGAAGATGGCTTTATGATTTACACCAAACAGGTCGTTGTCCATGAACCCAATGCCAGACCATGTCCAACTTCCTCTGCCAGTTTTGTGGTTAAGCGTTTGGTTTTTTAATGGACTATTTAAAATTAATAGCAGGTTTTATTGTGCAGATTTGAAATTTTAAATATGCGTGCGATCATCGTGTGACCGTACTGACCAAACCGCACCCTATTTTTTGACCTGTTAGCCATAGGCAATGATGAGAACTTTTTATTCTGGGATGTTAAAAACAAGACCTTGTTAGCCTCCCTTTGTGCGACCTTAATTGATGGGACAATCTTCAAGCAAAGGACCTTTCATTTCCATTTTTAACTTTTTGCATCTAATGAAAAGAACTTGCCCCGGGTGGTGATGTGAATATTAATGAATAAATCACCAGAACTTTGTTACATAATGATGTGGCACCCAGCCATATAGAGACAAAGGAACAACTTTTTATGCGTTTCCTATTATGGAGGAACTTGGAGAAAATCATGAATGCCATTAATGATGGTCACACAAATTCATTGAGCCCACCCAGTGTGCAAAACTTCCGAACCTAGAACTAAAATATTTCAGCTCATGCAACCAATTACAATTATCAATATACAAGGTCATCGGTTTTTTATAATGGCAATTCATGTAGTACCCCTGAAGCTACAATTATTGAGTTGATTACAAGAAATTGATTATTTGTAGCATACTGTAACCTTGTACCAAGGTCATTTTCATCACAATAAATGCAATGTACAAATATTTACATTGTCCAGTGCCCAGTAGGCTATACTACAAAGGGAATTCGGCTAAAAAAACTTTGCTGTGAAAAAGTTTGTGATTGAGTGAGATGTGGAGCCCATCACGGTGTAAACCCCTGGTGAGATAGAGCTGCAGCGATATCTTTGAGCTTTATTCACTGGAGGGGGAATAGAGACGTCGGTTTGCTCCCATCTGTCAGGGCTGCTGGTCAACTTGGCTGAAAATCAGTTTTTTCGCAGCCTTCCCAACCTCTTGACTTTGAAGGCAGATGCTTGTTGAACCCAGATTGATCCCCTAGCCCCCAGATATATCTGAGGTTGATTCGAATTAGGGCTGGTGTTGGGTGTTAGATTTTGCCACTAATTCAATATTTTACTGGCATTTTCATGCGTGAAATATGCCTCTCTGTGACTTTCCACAATCCAAGTCTGGGGTGAATTTCAGGATAATTTTCATATTTTGGTTGATACCACACCAGTAATAGAAGGGTTTTATTTGGTATATTTCAGCCTAAAGTTTGGATCTGGAGGAATAGTTTTTTTAACATTATTGTTTAATGACTTTGTGAAAGTGGATAGCTCAATAACGGAGTCCATTTATTGTATGCCCATATTGTAGTTTCTATTATTAGTTAGTTTTCCTGTCAACTGAAAACCTCTTGCTATTATAACTAACTAGTTTTTCATGGACATAAAGATCTAAGTGTTGACATATGACCTGATTTCAGGTTGTGTCTTTAATTTGCCCACAAGGCCGGCAGTTTTTTATTACTAGTTTGGCCTTCATCAAAGATAGATACTCATTGCCCCGCCTTCGCATATGTTTATTGAGATGTGCGCCATGGGCCTTAATCTGGTTGTGATAGGGGTACAATAGGGTGTTAGTGCTAGTAAGATGACTCATAAATACACAACTCTTCTCTCCTGTCTTCGTCTTGAAAACGAGTCACTTTGGGATTATGTTCATTGTTTGTTGTCTCGCAATAGGTCTCTCGATTATGGTGGTATGTGGTATGGCGCGTGTTGGTGAAACCTTCAGGATTACTTGTTACCAATCAACGCCATATAAAGAGGAAGTCAAGGCTTCTTTGTGGGCTTTAGGTATTTCATTAAACACATGCAACCCAACAATCCAACGTACAATGCATTCTAAATATACAACGGCAGAATTCTACGACAGGGAGAGGAAACCAAGATTAAAGATTTTCATGTGTAACTCTGTCACTCAGACAGGCAAAAAGATGTATTAAATTTGCGATTGTTGACTGTCAACTTGTGCAGTCCACGTCGAGCTGAAATGAAATATTGGTGGTGACATAAATTCCGTTGAAGTTTTTTTGAGCATGGCCCAGCTAATACTGGGAACGCAGTTAATCCCTTATCTATAAAATTGCTTTCACACCCTGGTTATGGTTGACGGTTGACGCCCCATTACATGGTAGAGATAGACAACTCCAAATATTGTTTTTGCAGCTCAATCAAGCGCTAACTTTGTTGCATAGAGTAGACCGCATACCCCAACAGACAACAACATACTTGGTGGGTGGCCTGCCGACAGCTATGACAATGATCAACAATGACAATCATCGCACACTACCCCCTGTCAACACCTTTTTCAGAGCCCTTTGGCGTCAAAACAAATGACCGCTTTCACATTCGCTTTCACATTTGTCAAGTTGATTCCTTTTAACTTAGCCGCTAGCCTACTCATCCAAACAGCCTGCAGCGGTCAGCCTTCTAGTCAATAACACTTCTCAGTAGGCTTGAAAATTAGATTGTTAATTTATTAGTAGGCGGAGTGACCAACTAAGACCAGCGACAACCGCAGCTTATGTTTGGTAACAGTGGTAATGCTGTGGTTTCTGCTACAGTAATGATGCATAGGATTTCTGCATTTTAAAATTCGATATTGACCGCAAAAAATATCTAACCAGTAAAATCACATGATAATATGCCATTAGGAAACCTGAGATTTTCCTGCTTTTGGCCAGCTGAGCACCAACGACGAATACAGAAAAGCGGGGGTATGGGTCTTGCTATACCTATGATTAGCGGCAGCCTTCAGATGCAGAAGCCAAGAAAACAACTTTATTGAAACTACTAAGTGTACCTACCCAGACAAGCTTTTTGTGTCATGCCTATTGTTAGGCTATAATTCATTGCGAATGACCACCCAAGCCACCTGCCTGAGGGCACTCCTAGGGGACTTTTTATCGACATCAGCAGTGTCGGTCAGAGGCCGTAGACCGCCTTTGACGCTGACCGAATGCGAGGGCTGTTAAGCAGATTCTTACCCTCCTGGATTTTCTACCTGGCAGACCCAAATTGTTTACTTCTAAGTGAAGTGAAGCTTACACCTCATGCTGATAATGTGGAAAAGCTGGCATAATTATCTCAGTAAGTTATGCAGAAGATAGGTTTTATGCGTACACGCCGCCCATGAAAATCTCAGTCTTTCTACGCCCCTGTAGAATACAAAACAAACAAATAGCCTCAAGCGTCGGTTTTGATCTAACACAATATGGTTACTACGACCTTGGTAGTGATAAGCCAAGGTGACCGCTTTCTTCATGCAAATCTAATCAACATTCCTGATGACTGAATGAGATATTTTCACAACAAGCTTCAAATTAGGCAGTAGTGAGTTGTCACAATCATATGAGCCAGAGATGTGATAACTCCCATTACATGCATGCATCCTCACTCAGTCACGCAAAATAATTCTTTACTGACATGTTAATTTCAATAAATCTGAAATCGCAGTTTTGTGTCGCTCATAGTGTATACATGGGTATGGATGGGTATGGGCATGTAAAAGTTAGACAATGTGGTGTTATAAATTTTCTATATATCCTGTAATTTACATTATAAATAATAAATAATAAAATTTTAGTAATTCATTTTTGTTACAGAGCGCACAATCTATGCTTGTCAACATTGTCGATATATAGGAGAAAATAGCCACGAGTTCTTGACCCACCTAAGTAATGGACATCGCTTGGTTTTATATCAGGAGCTGAAACGCAATGTCACTGCTCAATTTCAAGGTCGGTTGGTCTTTTTTGTGCAGTGTTGGAATGAATGTGTATGTATGTAACGGATTTGCATCCTATTTGTGTTTTGCAGAGATTTTTAAAAAACATTTTCACTAGCCTTCCAAGTATTCAAAACTTGTTTCCTTTTATCTTCTTTATTGAAACTTCTTTGTCAGTTACGTATTAACAACCAATCATTCAGGTCATGGTCATGGTCATTTTATGATAATAAACGCTGATATTGACAGTGATTATTAACTTTATTATAACTTTTATTCACACAACAGACAGCCCTCCATTCGTGATAGCTCTTAATAATGTTGGCGATACTACCTCACACTAGCATAATAAAAATAAAGACTCTAGTCAAGGTTAAAACAGATTTCTCCTCTAAATTGTTACCTAAAACCACAGAATTAAAATAAAACTCGGAAATTAATTCAACTGATAAAGTCTTACATGGTCTTGTCGTCTTTATGCTGTAGCAGTAACGGAAAACAGTAAATACATTGAACCATAAAACAATTGTAACTATACCGCAACAGATTGACCAAACACTCTTCATGTCTCAAGCGTACGCTTTCAAAGTTACGACGGCGCAGAATTTCTTTTATCTCTGTCACGTTTTCCAAACAAGCAATAAGGTCAGATGACCTGGTTACAAGAAAATTATAATTTTGACCTTGCCATTGGAAGCATTGTTCTATACTAAAATTGTAAAATAGAAACTTGTAAGCAATTTTCATTTTCCCAATAAAATTTCATAAATCTTATTCTCAACATGCCTGCCATTGCTCGCAGGGACATTTTATTTAGAGAATCGCAAGTCATTGATGTACAGGGTATGGAGATCAAAATCAACTCAAATTTAATAGGGCATGTTAGTCTTGGAATTATCTTTCTATTGGATTGGAAATTCCCGATGATGCATGATATGCATTACAATAATATTGTAATATTGTAATATTATTACAATTACAACACTCAGTCGAAATCTGATTGGTTGTTCCACACTCAGTCAAGAGTACTGCGAGCTGAATGGTTGATATTGGAAAAATAATGAGAAGGCAACATTGAACATTAACATGCAATTGTGCATGAGGTCCTATGGATAAGCAAATTAACGTTCCCTAAAGTTTGCGTTTACTTTCCTGAAACAAATTCGTAAGATTATAAGACTATTACTGGTGTGGACATAACCAGATTTGTCCGGTAGTCAGAGATGGGTCTGGGTTTGAAGATGTGTGGCTTTCATATGATATGTGTGTGGAAAGCAATCTATCAGATACTTATCTGGTTACAATAAATCAGGGTGCTCAGTAGATTATCAACTACTGCTATGTGGCAGAATGTAGCTTATTCTCCAGTTTAAAAGACGTAATCTCGATTTGGGCTCAGGAATGTACATTTAGCCTACCCTAGAAGACTAAAAATGACTGAAAAAGAAATATAGCATTTTCACAATTCATAAAATACTAAAATAACTAATGCTGACATACTAAAATAACTAATGCTGACATGTTTCATAATCATGCATGTTTTCATTGAAAAATACCAAAATAGCTAAAATAAAATTTGGCTAATATTTCTTTCATGTTCAAGTGGTAAACTTACTGAATGCTTCAATTCAGTGGGTAAACTAAATCCTAACATATATCGGGTGATTAAAAATCCGCACTGACTTTTCAAAAGCTGCTATTTCAATACTTTCCATCTTATTTTATTGAAACTTTATAGTTGAGTCTTAGGATGTGTCATTAGTCGTTGGTGAGAAAATAAAAATTTTGAATAGAAATTGACAACACTATGCTATTTTTAGCATCAGCATGTCAAAAATAAAAAATTGGAATATTGGTCGCTATCGATGATTATTAGCAAGCTGCATAAGGCCACCCTGGTGGTGTCATTTTTTGAGTTGCTTTACATTGCTAATTGAAAGAGGGTGGTCCTGTCACTAACTTTAACAGCAAATTATCAGATGATCCAAAATTGCAGGTCTGAAAGTTGAGAAAACATGGTGTTGACCAAAGACGATAGAGCAACGATTGCTTACTGATTTTATGAAAAAGGATGGAGTGCAAGATTGATGAAAGAATTTACCTAATTTGCCTAATACTGGAAGCTTTGGAACAGAATCTTATCTAGATAGTATTAGGTTCTAGAATATCTGGGTTGTACAATAATAATCATAACCAAGACTGAGGGAGGGCTGAGACTATCAATATATATTGCTATGATATGATATCCGACAATGGGATAACAAGTTGCCCGCAGGGTAGAAATACCCTTTCAGTTCGTAAGAATGTTTTTGTCCACCCTGCTCTGACAATGATAACGTAACTATTTTAATGGTTTTCAGTAAATGCTAAACAGTTTTCTGAGCAAACCGGTTCATCGGTTATACCAGTGTTGCATACGAAATAACATAAGTGGGTAGTTTGAAACGCTCTCAGTGGTCACGGTTTTCCGTTCAGCTGCATGCTTTAATGAAATTTGTTGATAATTTGAAAACCCCCTGACACAGCCATTCCAATAATGTAAGCTAAAATTTGCGTCCGAAAAATTCAGCACAGACGCCAAATTGTAAGCACACATGTTATGATAGAAATCCAGTCAACATGTAATATTCAGATAGCGTGAACTTGGTGTCAGCGTTGCAATAAGATTTGAGATTTGGGGTCTGATACAACTGTCTAGGGAGCCCTTTTATGCTCATGGGCATCGATCGAATGGGCGTTTCATGGATGAAAAATTTTCTTATCATCAGCATCGATTTCCTTCTGAGAATTAAGCCATTTTAATTGAAATGGTCAATTCTGGCAATTTAAATCCTCGAGAATTTTGAAACTTTTGATTTATTTGTTTTTACTATCCTTCAGAAATGGGGGCCTCTATAAATCCAATTAAAACTTAGTGAGTGTTCAATTAATCACCAAAAACCGATTGAAAGCATCTCACTTTTAACTTTGGTAATGCCTCCCCCTCCCCATTCCATTTCATATTGGTAGTCCGATCTGGATGCATTTCGCGACAGGCAATGAAAATTGGTTTCGAACCACTAATAAGCTTAACATAGGGGGTACTCTCAAGGCTGAAATGACACAACACAGCGAGTTTCGACAACAAAGAAACACAAAAGAACAAATTAATTGTTTTTTTAGATTTGACCTTCTCCAATGTAGGCCTAACATTACATAACGCGCGCACAAAACTTTTTTAACTTGTGTGATTGTGTTGGTTAAGGTGATATCTCGCTTCATGGGCTAACTTGAGAACCGCGTGTCGGATTTCGACGAAATTAGCGCCATTGGTTTTGTCATAGCTGATTTAGTATAGGCTTTAAATTGACATTTTTCTGCTAGGGTAGGGTTTTGGGACATAAGAGGGGGATTTGGAGGCCAAAATTAACACACATAGCAATGGGGCTGTTTATGCTCTGTGCATGACATAACGCTATTTTTACT
>ERZ1740059.1078-NODE-1078-length-13918-cov-6.297699_pt1 | contig 13918 bp, 11 predicted proteins | sample MGYA00581744_ERZ1740059 | MGnify/ENA primary metagenome ERZ1740059 (study PRJEB43018, sample SAMN04849738) | marine metagenome | isolation source: floating plastic debris | place: Pacific Ocean | collected 2008-08-28 | study: EMG produced TPA metagenomics... | reverse complement strand
GTCCTCCACCTCGCCGACGGTGACGCGCTGCCCGTTGACGGGCGCGAGGGCCCGCGCCCGGCGCGCCACGTCCTCCGGGCTTCGCGACGGGCCGGCTGCCGCGCCGTCGGCCGGCGCATCGCTCGGAGCCGCGGTCGCCCCCGGGGGCTCCGCGGCGGGCTGCGCCTGGGCCGGGTGGAAGGGGCGCGCGAGCACGAGGGCGCCCAGCAGAGCGAGGGCGCCGACGAGACCGAGGGCGCGATGGGCCGCGGCAGGAGTTCGCATGCGCCGGAGCCTTTCGCGCTCCCACGCCGCCCGCAAGCTCCGAAGCGCCTTTAGAAGCCGATGTGACCGGCGAAGCCGACGTAGGGGCCGCTGAAGAGGTCGAAGCCCGCGTCCACGCGGAAGGTGAGCTGCGCGATGGGCTTGTAGCGGAGCGCCAGGTGAGGGAGCGCCAGCCGGAACCACACGTTGGGCAGGCCGCCGCCGTCGGACCAGCGGCGCACGTTGATGCCGTAGTGCTCGCCCTGGGATCCGTCGGCGTTGGAGAGCGCGTCGCCGGTCACGGGGTCGCGGATGACCTCGCGGCCTTCGGTCACGTCCACGTCGCCGCAGTAGGCGCGGCGCGGGTCGGCCTCGGAGACGGGACCCGGGCAGGGCGACCAGTTGCGCCAGGAGCGCTCGCTCTCGGGCGCGTCGGGAGCGATGTCCGTGGGGTAGGCCTCGGTGCGGTTCAGGTCGCCGTAGGTGACGCCGACGCCGATGTCGAAGCCGTACTGGAAGCTGAGGTACTTGTTGAACTCCACGCTCCAGAGGAAGCCGACGCCGCCCATGAAGGTGTTGAGGTCGCTGACGATGATCTCGGTCTCGGTGAGCTCGTCGCCGCGCTCGCGGTAGGGGCCCGTCGTGCGAAAGCCCTGGAGCCAGAGGCTCGGGATGATCTCGAAGCCGTTCTTACGAACGACGAGCTCGATGCCGACGGCCGGGTTGTAGATGGCACGGGGCGCCTCGTCGGCGAAGATCTTGAGCAGGCCCTGGGGCGTCCAGTTCGCCCGGTAGAAGCCGCCGAGGAAGAGGTAGTTCTGGTCCTCCTCCTCGTAGGGGTCCGCGCGCGAGCGGCGCTGGCTGCTCCCGGTCTCCTCCTCGAAGAGGGCCTGCTCATCGCCGAGGAGCCCGGACTCGGAGGGATCGCCCCTGTCGGGCCCTCCGGGTGCGGGCGGGGGCGTGGCCGGGGTGACGGCGGCTCCGGGCGGCGGGGCCGGCGGCGGGGCGGGGAAGGGCGCCTCGCGGCGCATGAAGGGGTTCTCGTCCGCTGCCGCTTCGGCGGGCGCCGCGGCGGCGCCGGCGTCGCCCGCGGCGGGAGCGCTCTCCTCGGCCGGCGCGGCCTCTTCCGCGGGCGCGGCTTCCCCGGCCGGCGCCCCGGGAGCCGCCTCCTCCGGCGCGGCCGCTTCCGGGGCTGCCTCTTCCGGGGCCGCGGCGGGGTCCTCCGCGGGCTCCTGGGCGCGTGCGCCGGCGGGCGCCACGGTCGCGCCGAGGGTCAAAGCTGCGAGCAGACCCGCGTGGAACCCCAGCCGGGGCGTGCCTTCCCATCCAAGCATCGAGGGGAAGCCTAGCAGGAGCGCGCGTCGAAGTGCGGCCGCGTGACGTCGAGGAGCGCGTCCGGCGCCAGCTGGTGGATCATGTGACCCACGTCCGGCAGCTCGACGAAGCGGGCGTTCCGGAACCAGCCGACGCGCTCCGCTTCATCGGCGAGGCGGAAGCCCCGGGCGCCGGCGACGAGCAGCGTGGGCACCTCGATGCGCGCGCAAAACGCCGCGAAGCCGTCCTTCACGAAAGGCGTGGGGGACGTGGTCCGGTGGAGCGGGTCGAAGCGCCAGACGAAGCCACCTGGCACGGGCTTCAGCGCTTTCTCGGCCAGGAAGAGACCGAGCTCGGTCTCGAGGCGCGCGTTCTGGACGCGCATGCGGCGAAGCCCGTCCTCGAAGCTCGGCACCCGCTTGGGCGGTTTGCGCTCCACGCGGTCGAGGGTCTCGAGCCAGCGCTCGACCTTCTCGGGGGAGCGCTTCGTGACCCACTCGGGCGGACCGAGACCCTCGATGACCGTGAGCGTCGCGAGCCCGGGCGGCGTGAGCCCGGCGTACATGCAGGCGACGGCGCCGCCCATGGAGTGCGCCACGAGGTGTACCGGGCCCTCGGCGAAGCGCGGACGGAGCGCGCGTAGGTCCCGCACGTAGTCGGGGAAGTGGTAGTAGCCCCCGGGGCCGACGTGGTCGGTCTCGCCATGGCCGCGCCAGTCCCAGGCCACGCAGCGGCGGCCCTCGCGGGCGAGGCGTACGGCGTAGGGTGCCCAGCTCCAGGCGAAGTCGAGGAAGCCGTGGGCGAGGAGCACCGTCGGGCCCTTCGCCTCGCGCTCGGGCGGTCCCCACACGAGCGCATGGTGCCGGAGGCCGTTGGCCTCGAAGACGCGCTCTTCGGGCGCCGGGTCGCGGAAGTCGACGCTCACGCGAAGCGCCTCGGGTCGAGGGGGACGGCGAGCGGCGCGAGGTCCGCCGGCACGTCGCCCGTGAGCAGCCCCGTGAGGAGCTCGGCGGTGACGGCGCTCAGGAGGATGCCGTTCCGGAAGTGACCGCTCGCCAGCCAGAGGCCCTCGGGGCCCGCGCGGCCGACGAGGGGCAGGCCGTCCGCGGTGCCGGGGCGATAGCGCGACCACTGGCCGCGGAGCGGGGCGCTCTCGAGGCGCGGGGCGAGGCGCGTCGCGAGGTCGACGATGGAGCGGAGCCCACCGAGGGTGACCTCGCGCCGAAAGCCGACGCGCTCCTCGGTCGAGCCGCAGAGCACGCGGCCGTCCGGTCGGGTGCAGACGTAGCCGTGGGCGCCGAAGACCAGGTGCCGGAAGAGCGGAGGCCGGCTCTCGGTGAGGAGCACCTGGCCGCGCACGGGGTGCACCTGGGCGGCCCGGAGGCCGAGGCCCGGGACGAGGCTGGTCCAGCTGCCGGCGGCGACGACGACGTGCGCGGCGTCGAGGCGCTCACCGCCCAGCCGAACGCCGCGGCAGCGCCCGCCCTCGACGACGACCTCGCTCACGAGGGCGCCGCTGCGGAAGGTGGCGCCCGCGCGGTCCGCCGCGAGAGCGAGGGCGCGGAGGAAGACCGGCGGCTCGAGCTGGCCTTCGCCGGGCACGTGGAGCGCGCTTCGGACGTCGGACGAAAGCGCGGGCTCGAGGGAGCGCGCGGCGGCGCCCGTGAGGCGCTCGGCGAGCTCGTCGGGCGCGTGCGTGGCGAGCGTCTGCTGGCAGGCGTCGAGGGCCGCGTCGTCGTCGTCGTCGAACGCCACGCGAAGCGCGCCGCAGTCCCGGCGGCCGACGTCGACGCCGTGCTCGGCGAGCAGCTCCTCCGCCAGGTCCACGTGGAGCGCCCGGCTACGTCGACCGAGGCCGAGGGCCGTCGGCGCGTGAGGTCGCAGCGCCGGATGGTCCGCCTCGACGGTGGCCGCCAGCATGCCCGCGGCGGCGCTCGAGGCCTCGGCGCCAGGTACGGAGCGCTCGAGCACCAGCGTACGAAGGCCGGCCTGCTGGAGCCGGAGCGCGGAGGCGCAGCCCATGACGCCGCCCCCCACGACGATCACGTCGGGTTGCACGGCCGCTCCCATACGCGTGCCACGCGGCGGCGCCAAGCGGAGCACATGGAGCCGGACCCGTCCGAGGGGTGACCCGCTCGAAACCGCGTCCTCGGTGAAGCCGCGTCCGTGCGCCGGAACGAGGCCGCGGGAGCCGGCGCCGACTCAGCGCCAGAAACCCTCGCGCCCGAGGGTCCGGTCCACCGCGTCCGATTCGAGCCACCCGACGGGTTCGGCCCAACCTCCCTCGAGCAAGCGAAGCGAAGTGACGCCGACGCCCAGCGTTTCGACCTCGAGACCGTCGAACTGGCTTTGCCAGGTGAAGCCCTCTGGAAGCGGAGGCGGCGGCGCATCGCCCACGCCGTCTCCCACGAAGAGCCGGGTCCGGCCGTTGGGAGGCGAGAAGAAGACGCGGCGCCGGAAGCCTGGGCGGAGCTCTTCGACCGTCCCGAGGAGCGCCGCCCAGCTCTCCTGTCGGGTGGCGTCGCCGAGTCCCGGAACGGCCGGGAGGTCCTCGGCCACGAGTGCGGCGAAGCCGAGCCCGTCGACGGCGCCGCCGGAGTAGCGTCCGAGCGCGATGCGCGTGGTGCCGTCGTAGACCTCGAGCACGCCCCAGAGAATCGGCCCCGCATCAGCCACGATGAAGGATGTCCAGTCAGCGTCGCACGGCCCGAGACCCCTGCGGAGACCTTCGCGTACGGCGCTGCGCCCCCAGGGAAGCTGCACGTCGGCGATGCAATCGAAGCCGTCGAGCCCGGCGAGCGTGGGATCGACGGTCACGGTGGGAGCCACCTCGAGCTCGACGTCCTGCTCGGCCGTGTCCTCCTCGATGCCGATGCGCCAGCGTCCCTCGCCCAGGCTCTCGCCGACGTCCGAGAGACGCTCCAGCCAGCTGCCGACCACGCGAACGAGGCGCCCCTCGCGCCGCGCCGTGGTCGCGCTCACGCGCACGTCGCCCCCGAGGGCCTGCGCCGTCTCGAGGCGCAGCTCGCCTGCGCCATCGGTCATGCCGCGGAACTCCTCGGTGCCGGCCCGCAGGGCGACGGCCCGACCTTCGAGCCCGCGACCGCTTCGGTCGTAGAGACGAAGGACCAGCTCCCCGGGACCCGACGAGACCATGTCGGCGCGCATGTCCGCTGCGCTTGGCGCGCCCGCTGGGTCCGAACCGCAGGCGAGCGCCCCGGTCGCCGCGAAGAGGATGACACTCATATAAGCAAGAACGTTCATGCAGGGAGCCTAGCGCCGGGGCCCTGCGCGATGCAGCCTCCGGGCAACGCGAAGGGCTGCCATGCCGGACGAGGTCTCGGCCCATTCCTTCTCAGGGCGCCGCGAACGCGGGTCGGCGTGAGGCGGGCCTGGCGCCGAAACACGCCTGGGTTGACTCGGACCGGCGACGCGGCACGTAGGCCGCATGACGCGCGCTCGCTTCGCGGCGGTGCTCAACGCCGTGCTCGTCCTGGTCGTGGTGGGCTGGAACGTCTGGACCTCCCGCCATGGGCTCGAGGGCCGCACCGTGGGCGGCATGAGCGATGTCTACGACACGCTCTTCACCCCCGCGGGCTACGCCTTTTCGATCTGGGGCGTGATCTTCCTCGGGCTGATCGCGAACGCGACCTACCAGCTCTGGCTCGCGTTCCGCGCGGGCCCGCCGGACGACGAGGCGCTCGCCGAGCACCGCGCCCGCTTCTTCGAGCGCCTCGGCCCGTGGCTGATGCTGACGAACGCCGCGAACTGCCTTTGGATCGTGCTCTGGCTGACCGAGCGAACCGCCGCGAGCGTCGTGGTGCTCACGTCCATGTTCGTGTTCCTCACCCTCGCGCTCTCGCGCCTCGACACGGCGCGCTGGGACGCACCCATGGAGGTCATCGGGCTCGTGTGGTGGCCGCTCGCCATCTACGCCGGCTGGGTCACCGTCGCCGTGCTCGCCAACCTCTCGGCCTTCCTCGCCAAGCATGATGTCGTCGCCGGCGACTCGGTGCCCTGGGCCATCGCGATGATCGCCCTCGCGACGGCGTACAACGTGACGATCGTCGCGCGGCGTCACCTGCGCGAGCACGCCCTCGTCGCGGTCTGGGCGGCCATCGCCCTCGCGGTGCGGCAATGGAACGGCGTCGCTCCGGTTCGCTGGGCCGCGCTCACGGCAGCTGCCCTGCTCCTCCTCGTGGTGAGCGCACACGCCTTCCGCCATCGCCGCACGCTGCCCTTCGTGCGCCGCTTCCATCGCGGCAACTAGCTGCGTGTCCTCGGCGCGGCGTCAGGACGCCTCGTCCCAGGGACGGCTTCCGCTCTGTTCCGGAATGGACAGGCTCATGGCCTGATGGAAGTCCCGCTGGACCTTCTCCGTGAAGCGCTCCGAGACCATGCGCACGATGCGGCCCAGCATGCGGTCGCCCGTGCTCTGCAGGAGCTTCTCCGGGAGGATCCGAACGAAGCCCGGGAACCACACGGCCACGGCGAGCTTCAGGGTCCATTTGACGCTCGTCGTCGTGTCCTTCGCGTGGCTCGGCGGGACTTCCTTCAGCGCCATCGAGGACCGGAAGTCGACGTCGTACGACGGGTGCTCGTGCCCCGGCACGGGCACGGAGTGCGTCCAATAGACGCCGTCCTGCTGGGACATGAGCCGGAGCCCGATCTTGGGCTCGACGGTCCAGTCGAAGGCCCCGAAGCGACCGATGGTGATGGCATAGCTCTGTGCGTCCAGGGCCTTCACTTCCATCGGCGCGGCACATCGCGTGAACCACTCCGGATGCGCGTCGAGATACCGGGTGTAGGTGTCGAGGTTCGCGTTGACCTCGAGGTAGTTCTCGCAGGTGATGAAGTAGCGGATGGGGGTCCCATGCCGCGTGGAGGCACCTCTCCGCGGAGCGCGGTCGTCGGCAGCGTCACCGCGCTCGGGCGTCGTGGGTTCGTTCATGGGAAGGCGCGCTCGAAAGGCGTCGGGGAGCTCGCGGCGCAGTGTACACGGTCCCCGGGGCCGCCCCCCGCGGCTCAGCCGCGCGTGCGCGCGCGGACCTCGCGGGCGAAGAGGCCCGCCGCGTCCACCGCGTGCTTGGCACGGGTCCGCACGCCGCCGCCGTAGACGACGCCGCAGATGGCGCGCACGAGATCGTAGGTCGTCTCCTGCACCGGGTAGACGCTCACGCCCTTGCCGATGGAGACGCGGTCGGTGACCACGGCCTTCGTGTTCGTGCAGGCGCGGAGCCCTTCCCGGCCGTTGATGCGACCGATGCCGCTGATGCCCACGCCGCCGAAGGGGAGCGACTGGATCATGTAGGCGATGCCGTAGTCGTTGATGACCGTCATGCCCGTGCGGAGCTTGGAGGCCATGCGATCGCCGCGCGCGGCGTCCTTCGTGAAGACGCTCGAGCCGAGGCCGTAGGCGCTGTCGTTCGCGAGGCGGAGCGCTTCCTCTTCGCCGCTCACGCGAAGAATGCTCATCACCGGGCCGAACTGCTCCTCGTGCACGATGCGCATCGAGTGGTCGACGTTCGTGAGCACCGTCGGCGGGAAGAACTGGGGCCCGAGCTCCGTCGCCCGCTCGCCGCCCACGACGACGCGCGCTCCCTTGGCCGTCGCGTCGGCGAGCAGCCCTTCGATGATGTCGAGCTGCCGCGGCATGGTCATGGCGCCGCAGTCGACGACGCGGCCGGCGAGCGGCGCGCCCTGGCGGAGACGCTGCGCGCCCTCGGTCACCCGGCGCACGAACTCGTCGTAGACCGCGTCGAAGACGTAGACGCGCTCCACGCCGACGCACATCTGCCCGCAGGCCGTGAACACGCCGAGCATCGCCTGCTCGACGGCGTGGTCGAGGTCCGCGTCGTCGCAGACGATCATCGGGTCCTTGCCGCCGAGCTCGAGCACCACGTCCGTGGGCCCCTGGCTCGCCGCCTCCATCACCTTGCGGCCGTTTTGCGGCGAGCCGGTGAAGAAGATCTTGTCGGCGCCGCTCGTCACGAGCGCCGAGCCCGTCGCGCCGTAGCCGGTCACTACCTGCACGAGCTCCGGGTCGTGGCCGTGGCGCGTGAGCGCGTCGCGGAGGAGCTGGAGATAGGGCTCCGCGGACCAGCTCGTGTGCTCGCTGACCTTGGCCACGACGCCGTTGCCCGCGAAGAGGGCTGGCGCCGTGGGGCAGAGCAGGTTGTGGAAGGGGAAGTTCCAGGGGCAGATGACGCCGACCACGCCGAGCGGGTGGAACTCCACGCGCGCGCCCTTCTGCGCGAGGATGCCGCTTCGCCGCGTCTCGGGGCGCAGGTCCTTTTCGCCGTGCGCGACCAGGTAGCGGAGCTTCTCGAGCACCGGGAAGACCTCGCCGAGCGCCGCGTCGACCATGGTCTTGCCCGAGTCGCGCACGGCCGCCTCGCACAGCGCCTCGTGACGCTCGAGGGTCAGGTCCATGAGCGTCCGGAGCACGGCGCGGCGCTCGCGGAACGACGTCTTGGCCCACGACGCCTGGGCCCTCCGGGCGCGCGCGACGGCGGCACGGACCTCGTCGGGGCCCATGATGGGCGCGTCCCCGAGGGGCTCCTGCGTGGCCGGGTCGAGGGCGGGGATGCGGTCCGTGGCGGGTCCCGCGGCGGCGGCATGCGCATGGCTGGACATGGCGCCGGGTATGGCCGCGCAGCCCGCCGGCTTCAACCGCGCTCCCCTCAACCGCCGCGATTCCCTAGCGAGGGGCTGACCACCCCTAGTCAGCCGGGGTCGGGGTCCCCGCGCTGGGCTCGGCGTCGACGGGGGCCGGCTCGTCGCCGGCATCCCCCTCGGCCGCGGGCTCGGCGCTCTCCTCGACGCGAAGCTGGCGCGTGCCCTGGGCCTCCGGCCCTTCGCCGAAGATGTCGCGCACGGTCACCAGCGCGATCACACAGAGCAGGAAGACGATGCCCACCGTGTGCACCGCCGCCTCGAGCTGCTCGTTCGGCCGGCGGCGCGTCACCGCCTCGTAGATGAGGAACATCAGCCGCCCGCCGTCGAGGGCCGGGAAGGGCAGCAGGTTGAACATGCCGAGGGCGACGCTCAGCAGCACGAGCACGGCGAAGAAGGGCGCGGCGCCGGCCTGCGCCGCCGAGCCCACCATCTTGCCCATGGCCACGGGGCCGCCGAGACCGGCGGTGCTCCGCTTCTCCACCATGTCCGCCATGCCCGCGAGCTGGAGCGCCGTGAGCTTGATGGGATAGGCGAAGGCCGTGGAAAGCGCCTTGTCCATGGGATAGGGCGCCGGCGGGGGAGCCGCGACGCCGATGAAGCCCACGGGCTCGCCGCTGCGCTCGAAGACGATGCGGTTGCCCTCCGCGTTCAGGCGTTCCGTCGGCGTCACCGTGAGGCTCAGCCGCTGGCCGTCGCGCATCACGACGTACTCCGTCGCTTGGTTGGCCCGGGACTGCGTCGCGTCGATGAGCGTCGCGAAGGTGGGTACCTCCTCGCCACCCACGCTCACGATGGCGTCGCCCGCGCGGAGGCCGCCGGCGTAGGCCGCGCCATCCTCCTGGACCTCGTGGGCCACGACCGGCTCGGCGAGGATCGTCTCCACCCAGCTCGGCCAGCCGACGAGGCCGATGAAGAAGGCGATGACGACCGCCGCCAGGTAGTTCGCCGCGGGCCCCGCCGCGATGGTCATGGCCCGGGCGAAGAGGCTCTTGTTCGGAAAGATCTCCGGGTCGTCCTCGTCGACGTCTTCCTGCGGGTTCATGCCCGCGATCTGCACGTAGGCCAGGAAGGGGATCGCCGCGACCTTGAAGACCGTCGGGCTATCCTTCGGCTGGTATTTGAAGATCGTCGGCCCGAAGCCAATGCTGTAGGTCAGCACGCGCATCCCGAAGGCGCGGGCGACCAGGTAGTGGCCGCTCTCGTGCACGATGACCAGGATCGAAATCCCGACGATGGCGAGGATGATCTCCAGCGGACCCACGGGGGGAGCTTGAGGCCTCGACCCGGGAGCGTCGAGGGCTGGCGCGCGTTACGCCGCAGGTGGGGACTCCTCGTTCTAGGGGTCCTCGGCGCCGCGGCGGTCGTGCGCGCCGACCCGGAGCGCGTGCTCCACGAGTTCGTGCCGGACCCCGACGAGGACGAGCTCTCGAGCGTCGTGCGGGGTGCGGCAGGCGGAGGCGAGGCGCCCGAGGCCATCGTCTACGACGGCGAGGTGCTCGCCCGGCCGGCCGGCGGTGAGCGTCGGCCCGACGAGGCCGCCATGAGCGCCCTCCCGGGCAGCGGCCGCGGCCGCGAGGCGCCTGGGCGACGCTCCCCCACCTTCCGCCCGGACCGCAACACGAGCCTCGAGGAGACGCTCGGCTACTACGCGGTCTTCACGCCGACGGTCGCCCCCTTCAAGCGGGTGACGGGCCTCGACGCCGTGGTGCAGGACGCCGGTGGCGTGCCCGTGCTCGGCATCGCGAGCCCGGAGGGCGCGCCCGAGCCCGTGGGCGACCGTCCCGCGACGGACGGGCGAGCCCGGGACCGCTTCTGGGGCAACGTGATTCTCGACTTTCGCCGCGGCGACCGCGTGCCCTTCCCCGCCGTGGCGGCCGAGGCGCGCGTGCTCTCGCTCGAGACCGACCCCCCGGTGGCGCTCCGCCTCGAGCGCGACCGAGCCGACAACCTCTACGCCATCGCGCCGCCCGGCGAGCGCGGTGAGGTGCGGGCGATCTTCCTGATGGACGCACCGCGGGACTACTTCGCCGTGCGCGAGATCCCGGACGCCCCCGTCGACGCCCTGGCCGACGAGGTCTTCCCGCTCGAGCAGGGCGTGCGCCGCGACGCCTTGCTCTTCGCCCGAGAGCTCGGCCTCGGCGCGGAGAGCACGCTCCGCAAGGCCCTCGAGACGCTGACGGACCACTTCCGTGCCTTTCGCGAAGCGTCGGGGACGCTCGCCGAGCGCGACACCATCTTTCTCGACCTGGCGCGGAGCATGCGCGGCGTCTGCCGGCATCGCGTCTACGCCTTCGTGATCACGGCGCAGGCGCTCGGCATCCCGGCCCGCTTCGCTCAGAACGAGGCCCACGCCTGGGCCGAGGTGAAGCTCGCCGGCCGCGGGTGGATGCGCATCGATCTCGGAGGCGCGGCGAACGGCCTCGACGCGCGGAACGCCGCCGACCGGCCCGTGTATCGCTCGCGCATCCCGGATCCGCTCCCGCAGCCCCCGGCCTACCGTGAGAGCTACTCGCAGCTCCGGGGAGCCGTCACGGGCTTTCGGCCAGGCGAGGCGGGCGGCACGGCGGGCTCCGCCCTGCCAGGACCGGCGCCGGGGACGGGAGCCGGAGCCGGGGCGGGCAGCGCCGGGGCCACGGCGGCTTCCAGGGCGACGCGAGGCGGAGCGACGGAGGAAGGCAGCTCGGATCCCCTCGACGCGATCTTCGGACCCAGCGAGCCGCTGACGCCGGAGCCGGCGCCGCGGCCGGTCCGCATGAGCGTCGCGCCGCGCGAGGCGGAGGTCTACCGGGGTCAGACGCTCACCTTCCAGGGCCTCGCCCTCGACCCGGACGACGGTGGCGTCTCCGGTCTCCGCGTCGAGGTCCTCCTCCAGGGTCCGACGGAGCGCCTGCTGGGGGTGACCGTGACGCGCCCGGACGGGAGCTACCGCGCGACCGTGGGCGTGCCTCCAGAGCTCCCGGTGGGGCACTACCGTCTCGTGGTCCGCACGCCCGGTGACGAGGCGCACCTGCCGGCGACCGCCCACTGAAGGGCGGGGCGTATGCTCCGCGCATGGCTGAGCACGCGCCGGGGGACTTCTGCTGGGTCGATCTTTCCGCCCACGACTACGACGGCGCGCGCGCCTTCTACGAGGCGGTCTTCGGCTGGACGCTCGCGAACCCGCCCGGCGGGGGCGGGCCGCGCTACGGCATGTTCTCGGCGGACGACGAGGTGGTCGCAGGCATGGGCGAGGTCCCGCCGGAGATGCGCGGACACTTCCCGAGTGTATGGAACAACTACGTCCGCACCGAGGACGTCCGCGCCACGGTCGCCCGAGGCACGGAGCTCGGCGCGCGCGTGATCTTCGACGCCTACGAGACCCCGAGCGGCACGGGCACGCTCGCCTATCTGGCGGACCCGAGCGGCGCGATCTTCGGGCTCTGGGAGCCCGCCGCGCACACCGGCGCCGCGCGCATGGGGGAGCCTGGGAGCGCATGCTGGCAGGAGCTCGGGACGCGCGAGGTCGAGAAGGCGACGGCGTTCTACGAGGCGCTCTTCGGCTGGACGATTCAACCGTCCACGGCGCCCGGGGTCGAGGCCTTCCTGGCGAACGGCGACAAGATGATCGGACACGTGCTCCGGCTGAACGAGGCGTGGGGCGACCACCCACCGCGCTGGATGCCCTACTTCGCCGTCGAAGACGCGGATGCGACCTGTCGTTCGGTCCAGGCAGCGGGCGGAGCCGTCGTCGTCGCGGCCACGGACATCACGGCGGGCCGCTTCGCGCTCGTGCGCGACGTCCAGGGCGCCCACAGCTACGTGATCCGGCTCGCCTAGCGGGTGACGAGCGCGCGGGCGCAGCTGCTCGCAGCGCGGGGCTGTGGTATGGCCGCCGCGTGACGCGTGCTTCGCTTCCCGTCGCGTGGGTGCTCGCCCCCCTCGTGCTCGCCGCGTGCGAAGCGGAGCCGCCAGCCTCGGTGGCCCCGGAGCCCCTCCCGGCGGTACCGGCCACGCCCGCGCCGCCGCCTCCTCCGCCGCGGCCGGAGCTACAGCCGCACGCCGACCCGCGCTTCGGAACGCTCACGCTCTACCCGGGCTTCACGCCGGATCCGCAGACGCTGAGCGGCGACGCAGGCGGTCCCCTCGAAGCCACGCTGCTCGGCGAGGCCTGCACGGGCTTCGTCGGCGAGGCGCCGGGCCACGTGGTGGAGGCCGACGGGACCTTCGCCGAGCTACGCTTCCTCGCGCGGCCGGAGGAGGACGACGCCGTGGGGATCGTGGTGCGCGACCCCGAGGGCGAGGCGCATTGCGTCGAGGCGCCGGACGCTGGGCAGAACGTCGAGCTGGCCATGCCCGTGCAGCCCGGCCGCCACACCATCTGGGTGAGCGCGCGCTCCCCGGGGCTGACGCCGGGCTACGTGCTCGGCGTCACCGAGCTGTCCGATGTGACCCTCGACGACGGCTGAGCTCCCAAGATTCCCCCTCTTCTTGCGGTATACCTAACGGCGCATGGAGCACGGCGACGTCACGCGGAGGGACTCGGAGGACCCGCGCATCGGCATGGTCCTCCAGGACCGCTACCGCATCGTGCGCCGGCTTGGCGAGGGCGGCATGGGCGCCGTCTACGAGGGCGAGCACCTGCTCATCAAGCGCCGCGTCGCGATCAAGGCGCTCCACGCGCAGTTCGCGATGAACGCCGCCATCGTCAAGCGCTTCCACAACGAGGCGCTCGCCGCGACGGCCATCGGCCACGAGAACATCATCGAAGTCACGGACATGGGCCGCTTCGACGACGGCTCCGTGTTCATGGTGCTCGAGTATCTCGATGGGCGGGACTGGGCCGCCGACATCGAGGCGACGGGGCCGCAGCCGGTGGGGCGCGTCGTGCGCATCCTGCTCCAGGTCTGCGACGCGCTTCAGGCCGCCCACGCGAAGGGGATCATCCACCGCGATCTCAAGCCCGAGAACATCTTCCTCATCGCGCGCTCCGGGAACCCGGACTTCGCGAAGGTGCTCGACTTTGGCATCTCGAAGATGAAGGACGCCGCCGGGCCCGGGAGCTCGATGACGCAGACGGGTACGACGCTCGGGACGCCCTATTACATGGCCCCCGAGCAGGCGCAGGGGAAGAAGACCATCGACCACCGCGCCGACCTCTACAGCCTCGGCGTGATCCTCTTCCAGGCGCTCACGGGCCAGTACCCCTTCGACGACGACTCCTACCCGATGCTCGTCCTGAAGATCTGCACGGAGCCGGCGCCGAACCTGCGCGAGTTCCGGCCGGACGTGCCACCGGACCTCGCGACCATCGTGTCGCGGCTGCTCGCGAAGGCCCCCGAGCATCGCTACCAGGACTGCGCGTCGCTCCGGGCCGCGCTCCTGCCCTTCGCGGCGCTGGACTCCGTGCCCGCGGCGGTGACCGCACCCTCGACGGCGAACCGACCGGTGTCGGCCCTCGCGAGCGACCCGAGCTTCACGGGTGGCATGACCCAGGCCGCCCCGGCGCTCGCGCCGAACACCGAGCCCGAGCCGGCCCCCGCCTACATGCCCGCCGCGACGCCATCCGTCGCCACGCCCCATCCGCCTGAAGCCAGTGCGACCACGCCCCATGCGCCGGCCGCGGGCTCCCGGCTGCCGCTCGTGATCGGGCTGGTGCTGCTCGTCGCGGGCGGCGCCGCGCTCGCGCTCGCGACGACGATGGGAG
>ERZ1740059.1076-NODE-1076-length-13927-cov-9.971814_pt1 | contig 13927 bp, 4 predicted proteins | sample MGYA00581744_ERZ1740059 | MGnify/ENA primary metagenome ERZ1740059 (study PRJEB43018, sample SAMN04849738) | marine metagenome | isolation source: floating plastic debris | place: Pacific Ocean | collected 2008-08-28 | study: EMG produced TPA metagenomics... | reverse complement strand
AGCATAGCCCAAACAAATGTTGTTGCAGGTTATGTCATCGTAAGTCAATTGATGTATGGATCAATGGCATGTTGGCGAAATAAAGTCTTATTTGATCTTGTAGGGCTATGTTGTCTGTTTGTTATCATGGTTCTGCCACTCTGATGGTATATTTGTAGCAATTTTTATAATCTATAGGCTTTTAGATTCACCATAAAATGCATTGAATTTTCTAACTCGTAGTGATCTCTATCTATCTCTTTGTAGCCATTCAGAATTTTGGTACTGTCTCTGGCTTACCATCAGTTGTGTAGCTGCAATCTGTTTTTGTGTTTTTTGTGTGCACTTCACTGCAAAAAAAAGTTTTCATCGAAATTAAGATCTAGTTGCCAATGAATTGCATCTGTTTACTATTTATCCCTCTATCCAATCCATCCAACTGTTTCACGGATTACTCAAAAGCTTTAAGCTCACGTAGGCGTAAAAGTGGTTAAAATATTACAAATAGATTGGTATGCGCAATAGAATACATCTGATGAAGACTGCTACACTCATCATATTTAATACTTAACTTTTTGTATGTCTTTTTTATTTCAGATGTCCAGCGATAGAATTTCTTGCCCAATATCATATCATGACATCAACAACAGTGTGTGTCTGATACCTCAATGATGGATCTGATGTTCACAGCGCCAATACACATGTGTTAGATATAAAAAAGAAAAACATTTGAAGCCAGTGACCAACTTCATCCTATCTCACTATATACACTGTTATCAATGTCAATCTCACTGCACATGTTTTGTTAATGAAACAGTACAAATCATGAACAATAAATGAATGAACTTATTTTCTTGGTTTAGTAGTTCAAAAATGTGAATCTCAATATCAGTTAAGTAGATTCAGGCTGGACTTGGATTTTATTTCCCGGCATGTGGGAGCGTTGATGTAAATAATGACGACAACAATGGCAGAACTAGTCATATCAAATACCGATGTTTTTTTCTTTTCTCTTTTGGTCTCATTCTTATGAAAGTAGCTAAGAGTAATAGCTATCATACAACACATTATACTATATCCATAATTGTTATTTTTGTTCTCTACTTATATTTTGTCAATACAAGGAATCTAAGCTCGTGGAATAAATGTTAAAATTTCAAAACTGGATACCAGTTCTTATATTTGTTTTGTTTTTTTGCTTGACAGCATTGTAAATTTCAAAAATAAAATACTATCACCTTCATCATTGAGAACGACTCATTAGATTTACATGCAGTGCCAATAAAAAGCAACATTGGGATGATGCCTACGACAGCTTACTCTCATTATTATATTATTATATTCGCAGAAATGTACCCATGTATATTCTTAGCGCCTTCATCGTTATTGATTATGATTAATGCATAGAAAAACCCATCTTCAATACTTGGTGTAATCCCAAGGGGAGCACAGAGCCCAATTAATTCCCACCCTGCCTAGACAAGTCCATGATACTGGTTAGAAATGAGGAAATTTTATTCAACACATCTATGATATTAAGTTGGAATTGTCTTCCCACAAACTGCCCATGAGCAATAATTAAGCATTGTCCTCTCACAAAAATATAATAGTCTATTTTCTTTGTATATGACCTTGATTGGGTCACAGGCAATAGACATACATGTTCTTTTTTTCATATACTGCACTATTGTCTAGAGTATTACTTTTTGAGCTCATGTTGAGAAGAAAAACTGATTTTGGGGAGAAAAGAATTGAATACAGAATAGATTGTTATTGAGAGAGAAGGAAGGCTGCAGGTTCCACCTCTTCACATGATGATTCAGTTCACAATTCAGACACAAATACAAGCCCTTTGTTGCAAGTGAGTGGTTAATATCTCTTCTATTCTATTGTTATACAGATGTTTTGTAAGAAGTACTCCTTGTTCTTTGGCTAGCTAGAGTAGGCCCTTGATATATTCAAGATATTTGCATGCTTTGGTCATTCATTCATTTCTTTCATGGCCCTGCATGTATAACCAAGGAGTTCATTCTAACTCCTTGGTATAACAATGTAGGCCTATGGCTTTCCTTTGCTCTCCTCCTTTTCTCTTTTTCAAAGGCAAAGTGAAGGGAGCAATGAAAGGCTCTACATTACATGCAGAGCCCATCCATTGGATGGATTTGGTCTCATACCAATTTATTCAATCACAGGTCCACTCCAACTGCAGTGACTTGCCAAGCACCCTAGATGGCCAACAGCCCAGTATCAACCACCCCCAACCAATAAAGCAGCACACAACATGTTGTGTGTTGTTTTGTTTTTGGGGGTGGGTATCCATACATGGTGATCAGAGCAGAGCATTGTAGCAAAGTATTGACACTGGTGGATACTAGGGTGGATTTATTACATAACAGATATGTTACCAAGTGTGTTTGGCGAGAAGTGAGAGACCTGATGGAATTTTTCATAGTTAGTAAAGGTGACTTAAGGCAAGGAGTAATAGAACTCTATTACTCCTTGCTTGGTAATGTGCAATTCAAAACATCTATTTTCTTATGTGTCAGGGTAGAATTTTACAGTAAATGAGAACTGATGCGAAGCATAGACCCTATAACGTTTTACTTTGCACGTTTCCTAAAGTCACTTTCATGAGAAAGATAAAATTCATCCAGGTTCCCTGTTTTCGGTAAGGGCCTATAAACAAACTTTGCAACCTCTCTAATTAAATAGTATCAGTAGGCTATGCATTAATTTGAGAATGTAAGCCTACCTTTTAAGAATTGGTTGGTTGCACAGGAGTCACAGGACTTTTGTTTTAGAGCAAGTTAGGTAATCAAGGCTGGGCATAGACCCTACATACTGATAGTGTAGACTAACCAATCAGTATACAGTACCGGCATGCTCAATGTAGTCTACCATTGCAAAATCGCAGTCATAGTGTACTCTTGATGAACCAACCGGGCCAACTGGACTCAAACCGACTCAATCCATTTTGGCTTGACTCGTTGATCAATGTTGAGGTCTGTTGACCACCAAGCTCTGAAGCTGTCTTGATGGGTTAGATTCCTGTGTTATATATAGTAGGCCTACTTTGTCCATAACTATTGCAACAATCATGTTTCAATTCCCATAGTTCTTCCAAAAATAGTCTTGTGACAAATTTGTTTTCAAAACCTACTTCAACATGAACTCCAAATACATAAGGAACAATGACAACGTATGTTTGTGCTGATTGTGGAGCTCAACCCAGCTCGACTTGACATTAATTTTTTGGCTTCACTTTGGTTGGCTCACAGTTTCCATCATTATGCCCATCACTATCGCGTACTAGCGATTATTCTTTGTAATGTGCATAAAACTTTTGTTTTAGATTATCGTGTTAGATTATCATGTACGGTAGGCCTACTTGACTTTTTGCGGTTTCTCACCCACTCAATCACTCACTCACTCACTCACTCACTCACTTTCCTTTCGTTCTCAAATGGCAAAACTTTTAGCTGGGATTTAGAGCCTACTGTAAAGTGACGTCAGTGGCCTATCCATAAAACTTCGGTAGGGTCTGATGTGGTCAGGCGTGTGCCCCATAAATCTCTCTACTTTTCTAATCGCATTCATCCTCATGTACTGTGCGTGGTTTTGAGCCACCATATGAGGCTTTTAGCACATAGTTTTGGTCTCTCTCTCTGTAAAAAAGGAACTTCTAAATGCAATGTAGGCCTACAGCATGTCTATATTTCTTTCTAGATGATTGCAGCCAAAGATATGAGCTCCATAGAGACAAGTTAACCCAAACTGTTAACTTCTACTTCGGTAAGGTTTTTAAATAAAGCAAATGTAATGTGTAGGTACAACGTGATAACCTGCATCTAGTTGTAAACCTCATGAACACTGATGAAGGGTATTGTAGAACTGAAACTTGCCCAGGCAACTTCAAAAAATAAATTAAGATGCGCCCCCAAACCCCCCCCCAACCCTCGAACACAATAATAAAACCACAATGCTCTAATAATTATGTGTTTGCATTTTGCAGACACGTCTTATTTTAGTAACACAGAGAATCTCTTAAATCATTTGGCGCACTTAGTGGTCATGATGATTTTTCTGAACATTATGATATGTATGGCAATTCTACCTTAGTGAACCGCACAACTGCTTTGGTTTTTTACTGCACCCCTGAAGTCGTACTTCAATGTCTATTGCAGAAAAGGCTTCATTGTGGTGCTCAGAGTAAAACCAAGGAGTACCTAGAGCCTCCCAAGTCACCTTACATTTGTGGTATGAGCAAAGATCTATCATTCAACTGATAAGTAGTGTGTCATTTTCTCACACTTTTCTGAAAGAATAGCCTTCTGATGAAAAACAGTAACATTGTCAGTGTGGTCTGTCAAGTCTCATATCAGTATTCACTGGATGCAAGATACTGTATCCCACCAGAATTTTTCAGTCATTCTTTAGTTCGCACCAAAGTGAAGCCTCAATCAAACCGAATGTGCGTGGCACCCATTTTTGTTCAACTATTTTGTACACGGATTGGATGACGGTTTGTGTGAGTTTTGTTGTTCTGTTTTCAGGTCTGCTCTTTCATCAGCGGAGGTGTCGGATGCTGAATATCAACTGCGGTGTGAATGTGGTAAGCATTCATCATTATAACAATAATAGGGTGTGTTGAGTAGTGCCATATAAACATTCCCACGACTCGAATCACAATAATTGACTGGGATTCGCAGAAATTATCAATAAAAAATTTAAGTTCATTGATGTTATCATTGGTTGAGCCTGTCTGGGAATTCTGGGATACTCTGTATTACACACTCTCAGATGACTACCAATGACGTGTACCTATGGTGAGAGGGATTCCCTAAATTTAGGTTTTCTGTATCTACTTTGCTGCCTGTCTGTATGCTGTGATATCTCTGCTATGGCTTGATGGTAAATAATGAAAATTTTACACCAGGGGTAAAAAGCCCTGCAGATTCCAGATACCTGGTAAGTCAGAATAGATGTCCTAGACCCTCAAAACCAGACTTTTTTGTTTTATTGTTGTGGAATTGCTTACAGCTGTGATAAATATAACAGTAGCTTTTGTGAATGATGCTGTTGACTACATAGACATTCAGAGACGTTGGGGACAAATTTCACTACTGCTGGCTCTGGAGATTTGTTAGACCTCTCTATTCATATACAAGTAAGTAAACCACTATATTATGCTCAGGTATCTGTGATTGGATTTGGTGCAATACTTTATGATGCTACATTTCAAGAAAATCTTTCAGGTCAAGTTGTCTGCATTTACTAGCCAATTATGCACTTGTGACAATGGCTAACAACTGTGATAACACACTTAATTGGCTGTATAAAATGGCAATGCTGTTCCAAACCAGCCAACATAAGAACTGCTTTCAAGGTATGATCTTTTTTTGCTACTGTGTTATAAGTTCATATTAGAATGAAATCCCATCACATCAGTGGGTGCAGATCTCAACATCATTATTTTGTAATGTTTTGTGTACCTAAACTTCAACCCTTCAGTTATGTGTTGCTGATTTTTAAAGCATCAGAGAAAGTGATGGGGCGTTGGTTGATGCAAATACCTACAGCTCACATAGCCTCTTTACGTTATACATGTGAATGTTGCTTTTTCTTTAGAGTAGAAACTCTGTCAGTAGATAAACTAACAACGCTTTACAAGATGAAGTGGTGATGGAATGTGCCAAAAGGCTATCTGGTAAGTGCCTTAACCCTCTGTTCCCTGAGTATCGTACTGTGATGTGCTGAGTGTTGTTTGGGATTATCGCCCGCTTTCAAAAAGTGGTTATGCAGAATATTAATGGGCAATGTAATAGAAGTGTATTCACCATTCAACTTGGACACATTTGTGGGTCCTCCCGTTAAACTGTTTGATCAGTGTAGACCATACAAAAAAGTAGACTTCTTCTATTATGCTATGTTATGTAAGTACTTTAATTTCACTGATCAAAGCCAAGGAGGCAAATAAAGACCATGTGTTGCAGAAAAATGATAAAATGAAAAACTAAGAAGATCTTTACATTATAAGTTGAGTAAGATCATGATCATAGTACTAGTACAATAAGTCATACATAAAAGAGTGATATTAATTGCGCTGGTCAGGTAGAACCAAGTTACACAAATCTGTAAAACAAACTTTTAGATTGTAAGGCTGTTCTTGATTTTATTGATAATCTGCGACCACTGCGGCTTGATATGCTATGTAAGTTGGTTAGGTTATGCAGTGGATGGTCGGCATTGCTTCTCACTTCGTCAACATATATGAGAAATGAAATATCCAGCTGGACATTGATGAATGAACCAAAAACAAAGCCACCATCTGCAGAGAACATCTTTTGACTCCTTTTTACACAACAATAAAATGTGAAATATTGTTTTGTTTACAGGTTCTCAGAATGAGTTCATTGACTTCTGAAGACAGCAACATGGGTAACAAACAATCATCGTTGTCCGCAGATAGTGACTCAGGTGCCGAGTGTCGTCAAATCTCCACAGACTGTCTGCCTGAAGTCATAGAACCAGAGGCAACAGATCCTGTAAGTGTTGTCCCTCCTTCTCGAGTTAAACAGGAGCCTTGTGAGCGGAGACAAACATCAGAGAGCGAGGATGCTCTCCAGCAATCACTAGAAGTGAATATAGACATTCATCTCACTGGCTCTCCAGAAGCATCAGTACTCTCTGATGCTGAAGACGTTCAGGATGATTCAGTGATAGTGTTAGCCCCCGCTCGGCACAGGGCACTGCGGTCTTCAGGACATCAAGAGCCAAAAGAAAACTCTGAAGAGCAAGCCATGAGGGAAAAGCATGGCTGTGCTGTCTTACCAAAGGTTTTGGTTTCTCCGATCCAAGTATCTGAGGAAGAAATGACACAGACTGCAGAGGACTTATATCACTTTACTCATCCATTCCTTTGCCCTGAAACTGGATGCGACAAACGATATACAAGCATTGCATCAATCATCTACCATTGTGCCAGAGTTCACAATAGAACGTTGAGCGAGGATGAAGAAATGATTATCTCACCTGCTTGCGATGTGTGTGGCAAGCGTATACGTGATGTAACAACCTTACATAAACATCTGTCTCAATGTGTGTGCGCTCTAGAGGAAGAGGAGGCGGTGAAAGAGGCGGAGGTGGCGGAATCGGATGAGGAAGATTCTGAGTCAAATGATGAAGATGATGGTGATACTGTCTACCAATGCAGAGTCTGTGATCACGTCTACATCCACCCTAAAAACTTCAGAACCCACTTAGTTGATGTGCATCACATCCAAGATGTGGAAGAGTATATGGTGCCTATGAGAGCATCCGAAGTGATTGACTTAGGACCTAAATGCAACATATGTGGGGCTAGTTTTACTAAGTGGCAAAGAGTGTACTCACACGTTAACCTATGTCATGGTGGATATCCTGATGATTTGGACAGAAAAGCTCTTTCAGACTCCATTGTGTATGCATGTGAAAGCTGTAAACAAACATTCAAGATGCGCCAAGCTCTGGGCAAACACTGCGGGGCAATCCATCAGCGCCAAGCATCAAAGAAAGAGATGGATGGGGTTGCCTACAAACTAGTGTCTGATAGAGGTCCTACATGTGATATGTGTGGAAAGGAATTCAATAAGTGGTCTACATGGAGAGAGCACATAAGTATTTGTGAGGACAAACATGGTCAAGAATTCGCATTTCCATGCAGCTCATGTAAGCAAGTCAGTAACGCCTCACATTCCCTTCAAAGGCACGTTAGAGATATTCATCAACGTGGGCTCACAAAGGAAGAAATGAGGGGCACAGCAAGTTGGTTAGTTGCAGATCGACAGCCGTCATGTGATAAGTGTGGTAAAATGTTCACAACATGGAAAAGCTGGAGAGACCATGAGAGTAACTGCCAGAAAAACAAACTCGATGAACCGCTACAACGAGTGTTTCCTTGTGATTCCTGTAAGCAAGTTTGCATGGCCCTGTACTCTGTCACAAATCATGCTCGGAAGATACATCATCGTGAACCAACTGAAAATGAGCTAAATGGTACTGATGCCAGATTTGTATCTCACAGGCAACCAGTTTGCGACCACTGTGGCCAAAAATTCTCCCTGTGGAGCTCCTGGAGGGAACATCAGATTTCATGCTCACAACCAACCGATACAACGGAAGTAGCAAAGACAGGGTGCTATCCGCCTGGTAAAACCCTATATCCCTGTCCTAGCTGCAAAATGGTGCTGAGAGCCAAGTTTTCTCTTAAAAAGCATATGAGAGAAATTCATGCTGAGGTCATAGACAGCAATGCGGAAGAAATGCAAGGAAAACCGAGTGGTGAAGTTCCAATCGTTGAACCTATATGTGATCTATGTGGGACATTATTTGCTAGATGGGAGGGATGGAGGAATCATGTCTGTCAGATTGCAAAAAAAGAATGTGACACTTCCAGTGTAAATGTTGGCGTCATTTCAAACAAATGCCATCCACCAGGGCGGACTTTATATCCGTGCCTTCAATGCAAGCAGGTACTTTCTGCTCCCCACCTTTACATTTCACACATGAATACTATTCATGGGATGTCCCCTAGTGAAGAAGCCCTTCTTGGAAAGCCGAGTGAAACAGTTCCCATGACAGATCCTGTTTGTGATGATTGCGGCAAGTCTTTTCAGAGATGGCCAGCTCTGCGAAACCATATATGCAAAGCTAAGGGTTGTGCTGAAGAAGAGGGGGAATTTCATGCCCCAGGATCAACACTTTATCCGTGTTCCATGTGCAAACAAGTATTAATGAAACATTGGGGTCTAACCTCTCACATGAGACAAATTCACCAAACTGAGCCAACAGAGATACAACTCCTGGGTAAACCTAGCGAAAAGGTGCCCATATCAAGGCCGATTTGTGATGATTGTGGTCGAGAATTTTCTAAGTGGGACAGCTATCGACACCATGTGTGTGATGGTGTTGAAGACCAGTCAAAACAAAGTGATGTTAATGAAGACCAGTCGAATGAAGGTGAGGCTCATGAAGACCAGTCAAATGAAGGAGATACTGACTCTGATGATCAAGATGATCAGCAGTTGCTGTACCCTTGTCCACACTGCAAGCAAGTGTTGAAATACCCTGCTTATTTGACAAGGCACATGGCCACAATACATAGCAAAACGCCCTCATTGTTTGACCTAAAAGGCAGGGCGGCAAGTGAGGTCACTGTTGTTGACCCAACTTGTGATAGATGTGGAAAAGTCTTTGAAAGATGGGACGGAGCAAGGCTACACCAAAAGCAATGCACGGAGGAACCAGAGAGAAAATCATCAATGTCTGATAATCGAGTTAGATCACCAAGTCAGAAACACTCCAGTCTTTCCGAAGCTTCTAGCTTTGCTGGCACTTCTGCAACAAAGCCCTCTAGCCAATCTTGCCAGTTACCAGATAAGGTTAAACGCAATCCAATTACTCATGCTTTCAAGCTTGAATGTAAACCATGTTCAAAGGTTTTTGAGCATAGGAGTAGTCTATACAAACATCAAAAATCAATGTCATGCGTTGGTCACAGGCAAAGTGGACAGTCGAGAGACTTGGTTTATCCCTGTCACCTTTGCGGGCGGGTTTTCAACTACTCACAGTCAGCAACAAAGCACTTGATTGCAGTTCATAAAACTACTGCTGCTGAAAATAGGATACTCCCTCGACCAGCTAGTGAAGTGAAACATAGAAATCCGATTTGCCTCCACTGCAGCTCATCGTTCAACGAGTGGAGAGATCTGTATGAGCACATGGATCTGGAACATAAGGGCGTGAAACTTCCTACTCCAGAAGATCAGTTATTCCCCTGCCATATATGTGGTAAGGTGCTTATGACACGTCATGCAGCTAGTGCACATCTGTCTATCCACAAAACTGATATGGCACGCAATCCTATCAAGCCAAAACTTGCTTACCAGATTCAGCCGAAGAAGCCATCCTGCAACAAGTGTCGCAAGACATTCGAGAGATGGAGGCAGCTTTATCACCACTTGAGGACTGAGCATAAAAATGATCACAAAAAGGAAACAGTAGCTGCCTCTAAGGATGTTGACATGGTGTACCCATGTCACCTATGTGGTAAAGTATTAAAAAACATGGTCGAGTATCATCTTAAAGTGGTTCACAAAACTACGCTCAAAGCTGACCCGATCGTACCTGTTCCTGCATCTGATTGCCCTTCAGCTGAACCATGCTGCATCCATTGTGGATTATCCTTCAAAGATTGGAAGCAGGTGTACAAACATCTTCGCCAGGCACATGCAGATAAGACGAAAAGAAAAAAGACTGCCAAGAACAAGTCTACTCGCTGTGATGAGTGCTGTATCATCTTTCAAAATGAAGAGCAACTACGAAGGCATTCTGAAATCAGTCACCCAGATAAGCCTTTGCAAGTTGCAAGAAATGATGACTATGTATACCCCTGTAAGATTTGCGGAAGAATCCTGTCTGAACTCAATAACCTGGAATCTCACATGAAGTCCATACATCAGGTGAAAGGTGCAGATATTGTCATTGAAGGTGTACTTCGACATGAAGTCAAGGAATCCGCCCCATGCTGCAAAACTTGTCGCAAAGAATTCTCTACATGGGCAAGCCTTTACAAACACATGAAGACACAATGCAGCGGAGGTGGCAAAATACAATCACCCATAAAATCAGACCTTTTCTGCCAACCATGTGGCATATCATTCCAAGATCATGAAGAATTACGTAAACATCAACAACACCATGGAAGCAAAAAACGGAGTCAAGAACACAGTGATTCAGCTCAAATATATAAAAAGCAACGAGTTGACCAACCAGCACAGAAGCCTATAACATGTATTTTGTGTGACAGAGAGTTTATTGCAGAGGATGTTTGGTTCAGTCACTTGAAAAGCAGTCACCGTATGATTGATCGTAGGAGAGAGGAGATGAGAGCCAAGTTGAGGGCGGAACGGGGACTGTCAGCTGTAAATGACACAGATCAGCCCATTGTGGACTCCAGTAGCACTACTCCAGGTGTAATGGTGAAGGCTGAGCCTGAAGAAGAAGAAGTGGATACTTCCCCTCATGTGTTTATAAGCAATGCTACATCAAGCAGCTTTACTGCTGATCAGCAATCTTCTGACTCCGAGCTTTTGAGCAATAATTCCATGGATACTGATTGGGAACCAGATGTTGACAATAATGATAGTGTAAGCAGCAAAAGTTTAGCAGATGAGGTCAACCCTCCTTCAGCAAACAAGCGGGGTATAAGGAGCAGGCGACTAAGTTCATCGAGCTCATCCAGTTCTGATGAGGATGTAGTCCCACAACATGTTGATGAAACAAATGAATTACAACTGCTTGGTGCACCGGAGCCAAATTCAACGCAGAAGTTGGATGATGACCCATTTAACTATGAGCTTATACCAAAGCATGCAAGTGGATCAGAAGCAATGTTAGATTTTGACTCACCGCCAAAACCATTTGATACAGAGGCAGAGCTGCTCTGTGGAGTTGATACTAGCATCCTCAAACCATCCACATTCACTACCGAACTGACATCAACGGCCGCTGCTAAAAAGTCAGCAGAGCAGAAAGACACCAATATCAACTCATCATTCGATTCAATGTCTGTCAGTCCTCCTGAAGCTCAACAAAGTAATAATGATACCTCAAAACAAGAAAAATCTCATGATGGCTTAAATGTTGAAGCACTCCAATGCGAAATACAAACAGGGCCCAAGAATAAAGAAAGTCGTCTCAATGATAACAGGGATGCATCTTCAAGTACATCCGTAACATCACCAAAACGATCATCCCCACAGATCAGCAAGTCTGATATTTTGCAGAAAAACTTTTCTCTGTCCAAACTGAAACCGGCTCCTCTGACATCAAACCAAAAATCTCATAAGTCTGACAGACCTTCACAGCATAAAAAGGCTCCCGTTGCTGTCCTAAAGCCATTCAGTGGTACTCTTCAGACATCCTCAAACTCAATTTTGGGCACATCATTACAAAATACTTCTGTGTCCTCAGTGAACATTTCACATCTTACAGCTCCCTCTTCATTAGCTCCACCAAATATTGTGCAATCAATAGTTCCATTCCTCCAACCAGGAGCATCTGTCCTACCACTCACGGTACAACATTTCCCTGCAATGCAGAATATGATTCAGCTTCCAGGTGGTGTGGTCCCTGCCACAATGTCAGCATACCCTCTAAATGTTGGTACATTACAACAGCATCCTCAGCAAGTTAGGGTACCGATTGCCCAAGCAACCCGGTTGTCTTCAGATGACCGAGCATTGGGTGAACCAGTGAAAATCACTACCCTACCAGTCAGCAATATGCCAATAATCCCATCACCTCAAGCAGAGCAGACAAGGACAAATGCAAACAAATTACCATGCTATCCTATCTTTCTTGTCAACTGGTCAGATCTAATAGTTCCGTGTCTCTCAGAAAATGTAGAAAATGTTATTGCCTACCGCCGTATCACTCTGAGACTGAAAGACACTTCAATTCTGTGGTACTTTACTCACTGGTTTGAGAACTGGAATGATTGTACCTGGAGGGTTGTGGCTTTGCTCTGCCATCCTGTGTGCTTTGTGGACCAGATGGAAAAGCTACTTCATTGGTGCATATCCCACAAGATACCATCTTTGCCTTATGGCCCAAATAAAGTTCCTCACATTGGGAGCAACAATTGGGATGTCCAGCCCTTAGTAACAATCGTGACAAGTTATGATACCCCAAGATTCTCTACTATCTGCTGCCAGTGCGGGGTTGTTGTGTATCAGACTGAGGGTATTCACATTCACGCTAACAGGCACCATGCCCCATGCACAAACTGTCACCAGCCAAAAGCTGAGGGTCATAGTTGCCAAGCCTCTTCTGGTGGCTCTGCCAAGGTCATGTTCATAAACATGTCTACTCCATCATCAAAAAACAAATCACCAATCACATTGGTGTGGGATAGTAACCAATACAAATTACTGCAGAGGGAATCTAATCCACCTAGGCAGCAGCCCAGGGTGACGACTACTCCAAACAATCAAGAGCCATCTGTCGCACAAATTCCTAGCACTGCAAAGCCTTCAATTGGTATCCATGATCTAGCTGCAGCTAGCTCTGATTGTGAACCAGCATTCATCCAGACACTGAAGAAAGCTTCAAGTCTAATTGCTCCGGCCCAAAGAGTACCACAAACCACAGATTATCAAGGTGGTCCACAAACAACAGGATCTCAAGCTCTCCAGCAAACCACGATGTCTCTAACTGTTCCACAAACTACCAAATCTCAAGCTGTCCCACAAACCACCAAATCTCAAGCTGTCCTTCATACCACAAACTCTCAAGCTGTCCTGCCAACCAAGTCTCCAGCTGTCCCGCAAACAACTGCCTTTGAGAGCTTAGCTTCAAGTTCTACATCATTTCCAGTTACTTCATCCAAGCAATCTCTGCTGAAAAGTTCTTTCAAACGTGTGCCATCAAATTCTGCCTCAGTGAAGGAAACTATGCCAAAAATTCAAACGAAGGCTATTGATAGTTTGGAAATGTTGCAATCAGCTCTTGATGCAGCTTCAGTAGGAGTCCCACTCAAAAGTATGGATCAAGCCAAAGTCCAAAAAAGTAAAGCATCAATGAAGAAATTTATTGAAACCATGGTATCCTATGCCCAAATGTATTACTGTACAGAATGCAGGAAGAAGTTTCCTACAAAACTGGAACATGAGCAGCATATGACGAAGGAGCACAAGAAATGCACATTGTGTAAAGACTATTTTGATGATCGCCAAACTCGCAGCATGCATATAACTGCACACCACGGTCAACATATCTGCCTGGGCTGTGACTTCACCGCCCCAGATGACACATTAATCAAGTCGCACATACTCTCCGAACATGTTGATATAACAACTGGGTTGTTTAAGTGTGCTTACTGTAAAGACAAACAGATTCATCCGCAGTC
>ERZ1740059.1075-NODE-1075-length-13931-cov-9.638945_pt1 | contig 13931 bp, 7 predicted proteins | sample MGYA00581744_ERZ1740059 | MGnify/ENA primary metagenome ERZ1740059 (study PRJEB43018, sample SAMN04849738) | marine metagenome | isolation source: floating plastic debris | place: Pacific Ocean | collected 2008-08-28 | study: EMG produced TPA metagenomics... | reverse complement strand
CTTATATTTTAAATATTCCCTTTGCCATTGGAGCATTTGTATTTGGCTTAGGTTCGGTAATTTCTATTGGATTTATTAAATCGAAAACCAGAGTCAAAGAAGATACGGTAATGGGGTTAGTATTTACCGGTTTTTTCGCTTTTGGTTTAGTGTTAATCTCTAAAACACCAAGTAGTATAGATTTAATGCATATCCTGTTTGGAAATGTCTTAGGTATTTCCGACCAAAATTTAATTCAAACAATCATTATAAGCTCCGTTACCATGATATTTTTGATGGTACTGCGGAAAGATTTACTACTATTTTGCTTTGACGCAACCCATGCCCGTAGTATAGGATTAAATACTACTGCTTTATACTATATTTTATTATCATTATTAGCTTTAACTATTGTCGCCGCACAACAAACAGTAGGAATTATTTTAGTAATTGCAATGTTAGTAACTCCAGGGGCAACTGCTTATATGTTGAGCGATAATTTTGGCAAAATGACACTAATTGCTGTTGCATCCGGGGTATTTTCTAGCTTGATGGGAACTTATATTAGTTATCATCTTGATGCATCTACAGGTGGATGTATTGTAGTATTGCAAACTCTGTTATTTGTTATGGCGATGATTTTTGCTCCCAAACATGGACTGTTGGTAAAACAATTACAGGTACGCAGTAAAAGTGAATTTGATATTTGATTAAGAAGTAAATAATGTAATAGCTGAAAGAGCCGTTATCATCACATTTTTTAGATGTGTACTAGTACTGCAAAGCATTAATTATGATGGGTTTATTTTTACTCAAAATTCTTTTCTCCCCCTGCTCCCCCTGCTCCCCCCGCTCCCCCTGCTTGCCCTAACCCGTCAATTTTAATGAAAAAGAGTACTAGTACCGCTGCGCGGAAGTCAAAAGTCTGGTTAAATGTGCAAAAACATCCATAACGAAAGTTGAGATTTGGTAGTGCTTTTCTCATCTTCCGTCGGGAGGTGCTTGTTTTACCACAAGCATTTCCCTCTTTTTTATACCATTTTTTGTGCGCCGCGACCGCCTAGCGATCGCGAGCTTTAGTCTAAACTCCAGTTATGGGAGTACAGCAAAAATTTTAAATAAAGTTACTTATGGAAATTGTGTTCTATATTACTCAAAGATAATTGACAATTTTGAAAAATTAGAAGATCAATTAAATTATGCATCCCGAAGTAGAATCCCTAATAGAATTTAAAAACCTCCATAAAGTTGCGATTGATTTAAATTTAATCTTATCCGCCAAAGGAAGCATCCGATCGAGAAGATGTTTATATTTATGCCACTCAAGCGAAGTCAGATACTTGCTGACTTTATGCTTATATTACGCTATATCTTTAAGTAACCCTTGCAGTTAAAGGAATCAGTCGCGTTAATACTAATGTAAGTAGTACCGCTGTGCGATCGTCAAAAGTCTGGCATTCAAAAGTATTGCTTTATAAAGGTTTTAAGCTTTTGATATGGGTGCGCTATTTACGCCGTACCGTATTAGATTTATTTATTTTTTATACGAATATGGCTATAAATATTTATTTAATAATTATTGTTTATCCGATGCTAAACTTGTACTGTTGTTATTCACTACGACTATAACCCTGGAAGGAAAAGATGAACCTTCGACCGAGATTTTTACAGCTGCAGCCTTTCTTATCATATCCCATAGATTCCTTAGCTGCATTAATGGGCAGTCTGCTCTGTATATCTTTTTCCCCGATCTTCATTCATTTAAGCGAGCTTGAAATCGGTCCCAATGCCACAGCATTTAATCGTTTCTGGATTGCAACCGTTGCCTTTGGGCTACTGAATCAATTATTGGCAGTGCACCACCGAGAAAAGCAAATCCAACCCGAGCTACAGAAACCCCATCCAGTTCGCACATCCATGCTACTGATAGCAGATGGAATGCTTATGTCTGTAGGTTCGATATGTTGGGCTTGGTCTTTAACTCACACAAGCATTGCCAACTCCAGTATTATGCATAATTTGGTTCCTATATTTACTATCTTAGGAGGGTGGCTAGCTTTAGGTCAAACCTTCGATCGTCGATTCCTAATTGGTCTGTTGGTTGCGATCGCCGGAGCGACTTTGCTAGAAGTAAATGAACTTTTCTCATTTAGGATTAGCCAAAAAACACTTGGAGATCTAGCTGCTCTACTCTCAGCATTGTTTTTTGGCGTACACCCATTAATCGCGGGAAAACTCCGTACTAATTTAAACACAGTTACGATTATGACTTGGTCTTCGATAACGAGTTCTCTGTTGCTATTGGCTATTACAGCATTCTCCGGAGAGCAACTTTTTCCGAGTTCGGCAACTGGATGGTTTTCAGTCATCGCTCTAGCCATCGTTGGTCAAATGCTGGGTGTAGGACTTTGGACTTATTGCCTCAAAAAGTTATCTTCAGGGTTTGCGAGCCTAGTTGGGTTAGTTGTTCCTGCTTTCAGCGCTGTCGAAGCTTGGGCAATTTTCTCAGAACATCTCAGTCTTTTGATCTGGGTAAGTTTCGTGGTAATTTTATTAGGAATGTATTTGGCTATCTCTAGCAAATCTGCTATTAAGTCTGAAATTTAATCTTATCATTAATAGGACTTACGCAACAGGCACATTTTTTCTTGTAGAGTGTGTGACAAGAACCCATTAAAAATTTTTAATGAGAAGTGACACTTTGAGCGATTTTGAAGCTAACAATAACGTTTTTAGTGTCACGCACCAACCTCCCTATTGTGACAATATCGTAAGTCGTGATTAATTTAGTTTAAGAGGATGTTTGACAAGTATAGTTTTTTGCCCAGCTTTCGGATTATCCTCCATTATTTTCCTTTAAAAGGGGCACTTTAACCTCCCTTTTATAAGGGGGGAAGGGGGCATATTAAAATTTACGAGTTTTATTTATAACTTGTCAAACATCCTCTAACTACTTTCATATATAGGAATCCTACTTGAAAATTGAGAGAGATAGGTACCCTTTAATCTCCTAGAAACCTTTTGCCTAAGCGCATGAGTGCCTCTTGCCTACCCACACGAATAATTATGGCTTCGCCACGCTGCGCCTTCCAAAAATCAAAACGGATTCCTATATTCTAGTTATTTTCAACAGAAGAGTTCACGAAGGAAGAGGGAAGTTAGAAGTTAAACCCTCACTAAGCATTGTAGAGAGAAATCTTAATTGTTATGTTTGGATTAGTCTTTTATATATTAAACTATGGATATTGACGATTATTTCGACGAAAAGGTAGCTTCAACATATGACTCTGATGTAGATGCTTTCAGACCCGAAGCAGTCGATCCTGTTGTAGATTTTCTCGCAGAACTTGCAGATGGTCGCAGTGCGCTGGAATTTGGTATTGGAACTGGTAGAATAGCTTTACCACTGGCTATGAAAGGTATCGAAGTTCATGGAATCGATCTTTCAAAAGCCATGCTCGCCAAACTCACCGAGAAAACTGGGGGAGATAGTATTGTTCTAACTCAATGTGATTTTGCAACCACATCATGCAAAAGAACATTCTCCCTCGTCTACCTGATTTTTAATACTATCATGAACCTGACAACTCAGGACAAACAAGTTAAATGCTTTCAAAATGCAGCATCACACCTCAATGCTGGTGGCTGTTTCGTCATTGAGGTAATAGTTCCCGCTCTTGGGTTAATACCACATGGTGAAACAAACCATGTATTCGATCTGGGCGACGAGCATTGGGGAATAGATACCTATGATTTCGTTTCTCAATCCATAGTGTCGCATCATATGAAAGTTCGTAACCAAAAGGCGGAGTTATCTTCAATACCTTTTCGCTACGTTTGGCCATCAGAACTCGATCTGATGGCTAGAATCGCTAATTTAAAGCTGAAAGCAAGATGGGGAGGTTGGAAAAAAGAACCATTTACAAATACCAGTCGATATCACGTATCAGTTTGGGAAAAACCTTTTGATGGAGATTAGTTTTGGTTTTTCTACTCATCAAACATTTATAAAGATACACTAAATTGAACCAGCCCAGGTTGGCTTCGTATTATTTATTGGTTAAAATTACATCAAATGATGTTTTTAGGTGCGATAATCGGTATTATTAGTAGTGTTGGTGGTTTATATATTAGCTATTACCAGAATGTACCTTCGGGAGCATCAATTGTATTATTTATTTGCGGCTTGTTTTTATTAGCATTATTATTTAGCCCTTCACAAGGTATATTAACTCCTCCGAGTGGAAGAAAAAGAAATCGTTCTGAAAAGATTTTCCACTGAGTCAGTTCGGTGAAGCGTATGTAAAAAAGTATTCTAAATAAAAGATTCCCAATATGAACGCGAACATATCTCAATGGAGTTGCTTTATTTACCGAATCTTCCCCACCCACAAATTATTTTTAATATTCATATAGTGGTGCCGAAAATTCTGTTTAACCCCACTCTTTTACTCATAAATTTTAAACTTACAGGAAATAATTGATATATACATGGCAATTATATTCAAATTGCCATAAATAAGATATTCTCTTTTGTTGAGAATTATGCTATAAATTACAACTGGTTCAAAATCAAATTAACATCAAAAAATACTCACAGTTTCTGCTAATATATATGTATAATGTTGATACTATAAAATTACTTAAAGTAAATTACATCAGAAGTTAATTTCTCTAGCTCAATGAATATGAGTCAAGATATAGCTATACAAGATTTTTCTAACTCACAGTATGCAAACTGGTTTCTGTATAAATTAAATCCGACAGGTTTAACAGACAAAGTCTCTGCTTCGATACAGATAAAATCACCCCTAAATATTCAAATTGTCCAAAATACACTACAAGCATTAACACAACGTCACTCGATTCTTCGCAGTATCTATTACGAACAAGATGAAAAAATCATCCAAGAAATTCGAGACACTGTTGAGATATCTTTTGAAGAAATAGATGCTTCATCTTGGAGCAATGAAAGATTAGAACGGCAATTATTACAGTGGGAAAAGCATCCCTTTAATTTAGAAAGTGGTGGGGTATTTCGTACCTGTTTATTTAGTCGTTCGGCAACAGAACATATCTTTTTGTTGACTATTCATCAAATTGTTGGAGATTGGGAATCGTTATTAATTTTACTAGACGATTTTGTCAGTATTTATGAGTCAACAATTAATGGCGTTAATCACCCAAATTTACCTCTATTAAATAGATCCTATACAGATTATATCAATCGCGAATTTGACTGGATCAATAGTTCACACGGAAAACAGGTTAGTCATTATTGGCTACAGTTGTTAAGCGATCAATTACCCAGATTGGAGTTACCGATAAATTCTTTGCGCCCAAGTATTAGAACTTATACTGGTTCAGTAATAGAGTTTGCCATAAAACCGCAATTAAGTCAACAAATTAAACAATTTGCTTCATCAGAAGCAGTAAAAGTCGAAGAGATACTTTTAGCAGTATTTAAAGTGCTGCTTTACCGCTACACCGGAGAAGAAGATATTCTTGTTGGTTTATTGCAAAACCGGGAAAATAAACCATCATTTCAAGGAGTTATTGGTAATTTCACCAATGTTGCGGTTGTTAGAGATTCGATTTTGGGGAATCTCAAATTTACAGAATTGCTGGAGAGAGTTTGTAAAACAATATTGGAAATTGAGGATTATATAGATTATCCATTTGCCCTCCTTGTTCAAGAACTTCAATCATCTAATCTGAGTTATCCTCCTATCACTCAAGTAGCTTTTGGATATCACAAAGAGCAGCATTTATTCAAGGCAGAAGAACTAGATATAGAATACTATGAGTTGCCACAACAAAAAGTGGATTTTGAACTCACTTTAGAAGTAACAGAATTAGAAGAATCTCTGTTAGGTTGCTTTAAGTACAACAATGATGTATTAGAAGCTGCAACTGTTGCTAAAATCGCCGAACATTTTCAGAATTTACTCGCAGCAATTCTAGAAAATCCCCAGACACCAGTAGGTAAATTACCGATGCTGAGCGATGGCGAAAAGCAGCAAATATTGGTGGAATGGAACGATACGAAAACAGATTATGATTTGAGCCGCAGTTTACATCAATTATTTGAAGCACAAGTAGAGAAAACACCAGAAGAATTAGCAGCAATCTTTGAAGGGGAAGAATTAACTTATCGGCAGTTAAATAGTCGGGCAAATCAACTGGCGCATTATCTGCAAAAATTAGGAGTAAAACCAGAAACTAAAGTAGGAATTTGTGTCGAAAGATCCTTAGAAATGGTTATTGGATTATTGGGGATTCAAAAAGCAGGTGGTGCTTATGTTCCCATCGATCCAGGATATCCCTCAGAGCGGATCGATTATATGTTGGCAGACTCTGAAGTCTCAGTGTTATTAACTCAAAATAAATTAGTCTCACGACTCTCCCTTGATTCTTCATTGCCCAAACAAAAAATAATTTGCCTAGATGCAGACTGGGGAGAAATTGATCGAGAAGATGGTAATAACACTGATTCTGGGGTAACGCCAGATAACTTAGCCTACATTATCTATACATCTGGTTCCACTGGCAAACCCAAGGGCGTACAAATTTACCACCGTTCCCTGACTAACTTCTTAAAGTCTATGAGTCAGGCACCCGGAATCACCAACGAAGATACACTGCTAGCGGTTACAACCATCTGCTTTGATATTGCAGCATTAGAACTTTACCTCCCCTTGATAGCAGGGGCAAAAATTGCGATCGTCAGTCGTGAAGTTGCCTCTGACGCTTGGCAGTTATTGTCAGCCCTAGAGAATTCAGGCGCAACGGTAATGCAAGCCACTCCTGCAACCTGGCAGATGTTACTGAGTGCGGGTTGGAAAGATAATTCTCATGACTCGTCGAAAATGAAAATTCTTTGTGGTGGTGAAGCTTTACCCGCTGCCCTTGCAAATAAACTTTTAGAATTAGGCGTGGAACTTTGGAATATGTATGGGCCAACTGAAACTACTATTTGGTCTTGCGTGTATAATGTTACGGCCTCCCTCGATAGTAATGTTAGTGCTTCTGGGCTTGTCAAGGACACATTATTGCCAAAGTCTATCGGTAAACCCATTGCTAATACTCAGACTTATATCCTAGACTCCTACTTGCAACCTGTGCCAGTGGGTGTGAGGGGTGAGATTTATATTGGTGGTGTTGGAATTGCCAAGGGTTATCTTCGTCGCCCTGAGTTAACTGCCGAGAAATTTATTTCCAATCCCTTTGATAATAATGATTCAAAACTTTACAAAACTGGGGATTTAGGCAGATATTTATCTGATGGCAACATTGAATATTTAGCTCGAGCCGATAATCAGGTTAAAATTCGGGGTTTCCGCATTGAAACTGGAGAAATTGAAGCCACCCTCTCTCAACACCCCGGTATCAAAGAAGCGGTGACGATTGCAAGAGCCGAATCGGCTGGTGAGAAACGCTTAGTCGCTTATATAGTGCCTGAAAAAAGTAGCGACAACCAAAACTTATTCAACACTCAAGTCAATAGTCGGCAAGATATTTTCGATCAAAAAATCGAGTCTCAAGTTCAGGAAGTCAGCGATGGTCTATTTAATACGGGAATTTGGTATAGCAGCTACGACAAGCAACCCACAGCACAAACCGAAATGCGTCTTTGGGCTGATGATATCATTGAGCAAATACTAGCACATCAGCCTCAACACGTCTGGGAAATTGGCTGTGGTAGAGGTATGCTATTGTTTCCCATCGCAGCTCGCACCAAAACTTATTACGGTACAGACATCTCTAAAGCTTCACTTGACTACATCCGCGAACAAATAACAGCTTCACCACAGAGGTACAAGCATGTTACCTTAGCACAGAAACCAGCGGATGAATTCGATCAAATCCCTGAAAATACTTTCGACGTGTTGATTCTCAACTCGATCGTCCAGTATTTCCCCAGCGTAGAATATTTGCAGAAAGTCATCTGTGGTAGTATCCGGGCTGTCAAACCGGGGGGAATGATTTTCTTGGGAGATATTCGCTCCAAGGCATTGATGCGGACATTTCACACTTCTATACAAGAATACCTTGCGGAGCCATCCCTATCAACCGAACAACTGCGCCAACGCATTGAGATGCAAATCCTCAAAGAAAAAGAGTTGTTGATAGCACCGGAATTCTTCGTTGCTTTGAAAGAAACATATCCCCAGATAAGTCACGTTCAAATCCGTTTAGAAAGGGGCTCCGAGCATAACGAACTTAACAAATATCGCTATCATGTACTGCTGCACATTGAGGCGACTACAGAATCAATAATCCCAGAATCAGTAGTGAATGGCTTGTCAATGAGTTATGAAGATATCCGCCAGTATTTGCAGAAAACACAACCAAATTCTGTCACATTTAGTAACTTACACAATGCTAGGTTAGCTACTGATACTGATACACTTAGACTTCTGGAAAAACCTGATATTGAAAATGTGGAGCAGTTGCGACAGCACTTGCATGAAAATCAAACTGATGCCATCAATCCAGAAACCTTACATCAACTGAGTGCTGAGTTGGGATATCAGCTCGAGTTATGTTGGAGCCTCAGCAGCGAAAGCAACGATCGCTTAGATGCGGTATTTGTTAAACCAACAGTTGCAAAACCCCGAATCGTTTTAACACCACTTACTCAGAAATCTGTTAAGATTAGTAATCTCCAAGACTATGGAAATAATCCTCTTAATTCTCAAATAGCAGCAATAATCATACCGCAACTTAAACAATATCTCAAGCAAAAATTGGCAGAGTATATGATACCTTCAGCCTTTGTGATTTTATCGCAACTGCCATTAACACCAAATGGAAAGGTAAACCGTCGCGCTCTACCGGCACCAGATATTTCTAGTTTTAGTCAAAACGATAATTTTATTGCACCACGCGATCGCATCGAACAACAATTAGCAGAAATTTGGTCAGAAGTTCTCAATATCCATCGAGTTGGAGTTAAAAATAATTTCTTTGAATTGGGTGGCCATTCTCTATTAGCAGTTAAATTAATGGCGAAAATTCAGCGAATTTTTGGTAAACAATTACCTTTATCAACTCTATTTATAAGTCCCACAATAGAAGATTTAGCAAAATTAGTCGGGGATGAAAATCAAGTTATTAATTCGTCTTTAGTTCCTCTGCAAATGAAGGGTACTAAGCATCCATTTTTCTGCGTACATCCTGCTGGTGGTCAAGTATTTTACTATCGAGATTTATCACTTCATTTAGGCAAAGATCAACCCTTTTATGGTTTACAAGCACAAGGATTTAATGCTGGTGAAAAAGTCTTCACAGAAGTGGAAGATATGGCTAGTTTTTATGTAAAAATAATTCAAGAATTTCAACCAGAAGGTTCATTACAAATTGGTGGTTGGTCTTTTGGAGGAGTAGTTGCTTTTGAAATGGCACAACAGTTACTGGCTCATGGTCGAGAAATTAGTTTATTAGCGATTTTAGATTCTTGGGTTCCTATTTTACTCGATCCAAATAAAAAGATTGATAATCTGTACTTGAGTGGTGCATTAAGTCGTTATTTTGGAGGAGTTTTTGGTACAGATAATTTAGTTAGCGACTCGGAATTGAGAGGATTGAATCCTGAAGAAAAAATTGATTTTATTATTGAAAAAGCAGAAAAATTAGGGTTATTTCCACCAGAAGCTAGCCGAGAAGAAAATCAACGCTTTATAGACGTAATGCTAGGTACACTAAAGGCAACTTATGCTTATAAAAGTCAGCATTATCCCGGGAAAGTAACAGTTTTTAGACCGCAAGAAAGACACCTTCATGCACCGGATCCTCAGTTAGTTTGGGTTGAATTATATGCTATTTTAGATGCTGTTGATGTAGAAGTAATCATGGTTCCTGGAAATCATTATTCATTTATGAAAGAACCAAACTTAAAATTATTGGCATCAGGTTTGAAAAATAGTTTAATATAATATAAATATTGGGGATTAATTATGTTAGGATCTGCATCAGAATCTAAAAAGAAAATTTATCGAATTATTTACGGTTATTGGCAAAGTCAGTGCGTTTATGTTGCGACAAATCTAGGTATACCAAATTTATTGCAAGATGGACCCCAAACTGTTGAAGCAATAGCAGAAAAAACCGCAACAAAAGTAGAAAAGCTCTATGTTGTATTGCGTGCTTTAGCTCATTTGGGAGTAATTGCAGAAAAACCAGGACGGGTTTTTGCCTCTACAGAATTATCAGAGCTTCTGGTTAGTAATGGTTCCCCATCTATTGGTGATTTTTTAATGCATATTACAGAGCCTAATATGTGGGATGCTTGGAGAGAGTTAGAAAACAGTTTAAAAACAGGAGAAGTGCCTTTTGAGTTGGCAAAAGGTCAGGATTTTTATAGTTCTTATATGACACAAAATCCCAACAGTAAAAAACTCTTCAACAATGCCATGAGTTATTTAACTGCTGAAGCTGTCGATCCATTATTTGAAGTTTATGATTTTGGTCGTTTTGAGACAGTGATGGATGTAGGAGGAAATCAAGGTTCCTTAATTGCAAATATTGTCAAGATATTCGGCTGTAAAGGCATTTTGTTTGACTTGCCCCATGAAATAGAAACTGCTCCCGATAACCTTTCCAAATATGGAGTCGATGGTGCCGTACAAATTATTGGTGGGAGTGCTTTAGAATCCTTACCAAAAGGTGCTGATGCCATTGTCATGAAGTATTTTCTATCGGTGTTTAGTAAAGAGGATTCAATTAAAGTACTCAGTAACTGTAAGCAAGCTCTTCCTAAACATGGTAAAATAATACTTTTACAAACCCTAGTTCCATCTCTTGGTGCTCCTGTAGAATATCCCGATGGAACTATGCCAGCTTTAGCAGCAGTTCAAATGATGATTACAAATCCAGGGGGTTACTGGCGCACTGAACAAGAATATAAGGATTTATTTGAGGCTAGTGGTTTTAAACTCGAGAAAGTGATTCCAACGGGAACAAGCTTGACGGCGATGGAATTTGGTCTGATATCGTGACTTAGATGTTAAATAGTTACCTATACCCCTCTCCTTATTAAGGGTGAGGGTTGGGGAGGGGTATTTTTGTACCTAAATTTTGCGGAAATCTGCTGTAGGTGATTAATTTTTTTGTGCGGCTAACTTTGAGTATCTAACTGATGCCGAGCCGCCCAAATTGTCTCACGCAATTCACCCGCGCACTCTTCACCCTTCACATTGCGCCAAATCCTCGCGAATTGATCTTCTTGCAAAACTTGCAACATCCGCGCTAAATTATGGATATCCTCTTCAATCCAATCTTGATTACGCTCAATATCAATCGTTATAGCTTCAATATAAACTGTTAAAGCTTCAGAAAAATTTGATTGTGCTTCTAAAACTTTTCCTAATTTAAACAATGTTTGTGAAACCCAATACCAATCTTGAGATTTTTGATAAACACCAAAGGCTTTTTGATAGTAGTCTACTGCATCTTCAAATTTTCGTTGTGATTGAGCTACCATACCCAATTGGTGACACTCAGAAGCAATCTTGGATAAATCCCCTACATCTTGCCTTATTTTCAAAGCTTTGAGATAATATTCTTCGGCTAAATCAAATTGTTCTTGGAGATAAGCCACATTTCCCAATTGGTGATATTCATCCGCAGCGTTGCACAAATCTCCTACATCTTGCCTAATTTTCAAAGCCTTGAAATAATATTCTTTGGCTAGTTCAAATTGCTCTTGTTCTTCAACAACCATAGCCAATAAGTGGTATTCTTCCGCAGCGTTGGAAAAATCTCCCATATCTTCCCTGATTTTCAAAGCCTTGAAATAATATTCCTTGGCTAATTCAAACTGCTGTTGTGTAAAAGCGATATTACCCAACTGATGATACTCATCCGCAGCATTAGATAAATCCCCTGTATCTTCTAATATTTTTACAGCTTTAAGATAATATTGTCGTGCTTTTTCAAATTGTCGTTGTAGATAAGCTAAATTACCCAATTGGTGATACTCATCCGCAGCATTGCACAAATTCCCGGTATTTTCATCTTCACATAGGCTCATATATTTCTCCTAAAATTTTAAAATAGTGAGTAGTGAGTAGTTAGTAGTGAGGAGTTAGTAGTTAGTAGTGAATACCAGCAAGAAAAAACTTATCAACTTAGCATTAATAATAAATTCAAGACTTACCTAAAGCTCAACCCCTACCCTACGGCAACCTCTATGATGAATGCAGAATTCAAAACAGACTGAGCTTTGTGCGAGCAAAAGTCAACATGTCATTTATTACTCCCAACTCCCAACTCCTAACTCCTAACTCCTAACCTCATTGACAATATTTATATACACGTTGAGAAATCGCAATTAGCCCCGGTCACCTTAAAGTTGTAAAATTTTTGTTAAGTTAAACCAGAATTTAGAGTTATCCCCTTCACTAAGGTAATCGGCATGACAGCAACCACACCCAAGGCAACCGCAGTTCCCAAGTTTTGCGAAGGTATTCAATATTTTGGGGAGGCAACACCTGATTTTGATAAATACGGCAAACAAAGCGCCATACAACAAGGTAAAACCGCTATTAGCGATATTCAAGATGTAGCAGCAGTTTACCAAACTTTACTTTATGCCGATGCTTTACGTTATTTAACATTACAAATTACTGGAAGTAAAGCTTCGGGACATCCTGGTGGTTTTGCATCTCAAGCGGAAGCTTATGCTGCTTTAGTCATGCTGGGTTACAAGAATATTATCACCGAAGTAGGACACCATGCCCCCGGATTTTATAGTGCCATGTTTCTCGATCGCTCTTTAGAGGATATGGATATTATGACGGTGGAACAATTGCGATCGCGTTATCGGGAGAAACACGGACTCCTCGGACACCTTTCCGGTATGATTCCTGGCATTCTCGCACCTGCTGGTCCTTTAGGTCAAGGGCAGCATTTTGCCATGGCTGCGGCTTATTTAAATAAAGGTAAGTTATTTCCCTTTACCGTTGGTGATGGGGGTTTGGGGGAACCTTATATCATGAGTTCCATGGCGCATTTTAATACTGCTTTCCCCAGAATTACTAATTTTCTACCGGTGTTGGTATGGAATGGTTATAGTCAGGAACATCACAGTATGGTTTCGTTGAAAACCAACGAAGAGATGATAAATTACTGGCGTGGAAACGGTTTTGAAGAAGTTGTTTTAGTTAATGCTAAAGACTTTGACGATCAAAACCAACCGGGAGATTATGTTGATAGTACGGAATTTTCCTTTGAGAAGAGATTGGCATTTACCAAAGCTGTAATTGAAGGAGTTGATAAAGCTGCTAAGTCAGCACTCGGTGGTAAGCTAACGGTATTTATTATTAAACAACTTAAAGGTGCCGGAGTTCACGCCACAGGTTCTAAATCTCATAACCTTTATCCCAAAGATACTTTAGATGCACCTCATATAGTAGAAGCATTGAAAAAACGTGCTTTACCCATAGAAGCTTGGGAATTGGTACGGGAAAATTGCGATCGCGCTGGTGGTGGTCCTGCTGGAAAGACTGCGGTGACTGAATTTGAGTTACAATTACCTGAGTTAGGTAAGTTGCCTTTGCAAGAATTTGAAGTTGGTGGAGAGCCGAAAGTTTCTACTACTGCTATGGGAATTTTAGTGGGTAAGGTAGGAGAAGCTGACAAAAATTTCTTAGTTACCAACGCTGACGGAAATGCAGCATCAGGAATTGGTAATATTAACCAAGCTTTAAAAATTATCCACCCGACGACAGATGACATATATAACCAAGCACCCCAAGGGCAAGTTTACGAACCTTTAAGTGAAGATGCTTGTGCTGGTTTAGCCGCCGGTTTATGTTTAATGGGTGGACGTAGTTTGTGGTGTTCCTACGAATCCTTCGCCATCAACGGTTTACCGATTTGGCAGACAGTAACTCAAGCAATGGCAGAATTACGTCGCGCTACACCTTCGACAATTACCTTATTTACAG